>MJGMH1__coassemble_2221_pt1 | contig 20081 bp, 17 predicted proteins | sample MJGMH1__metabat2_high_PE_009 | metagenome-assembled genome bin MJGMH1 | reverse complement strand
CTCATCCTTTATCATTTCCTTTCCATTAGTGTATCGCACTTTATTTTACACTCCCATAAATGACGTAAGATTGTTGCTGTTTGAAATATAATTATATCCTCATACATTCTCATAAAGCTGTTCTTTTGAAAATACTTGTCCTTTATGGGAATAGAGGAAATACAATAGGTTAAATTTCTTTGATGTGAGATATGTAACATTTCCGTTTATATCTGAAAGTGTACGGTTATAATAATTGATTTCAAAACTATTTTTATTACTTTTGATTGTCATTGGTTCACAGGCTAATTTCTGAGATAGCCATTCAACTAATTGTTGATAAAAACATTCATCATTATCAATTAACTCTACAACTAATATTTTCCCCATGATAAATACCTCGTTGTACTATTAGAGCGATAATAAATTTTGGATTACTTCTCCAATGTCCTCTTGAATACAGATAGATTGTTTTTCTATTTGTGGCGGACAAAACACTTCTTGATACCGATTTAACATAATATGTCTGTTCCAATACGTCTAGTATTCTTCCAATGTTTCAAAAGGATAAAAACCTGTGGAATACATATCCTGTAAACTGTATTTATCTGCAAAATCGGAAAAATTGTCGAAAAATTTCTTTCCACTGTGTTCTAAGCCAGCAGAAATAGATAGACCTGCACCTGCACCGATAATAATTGCGTCAGCATTTTCGATTACTGCCTTTAGATTTTTTATACTATCCCAATAATCGTTTGTAGATTTGCTAATCTTCTTTGAAAACATTGAATACCATCTCCATTTTTGAATTTGTTTCTTTTAAATAACGTTTCTCTGTATTGGTAGTAAGTGAGGTTTCTTTAATATTCATCTATTAATTCAATTAAATTTATCTACTATCTATTACTTTGTTCTTAAATTCTTTATCCAATTAAACCAATAAGAAAATTCACATGCTAAATGCATTTGATGTGATTTTATAAGGCTATCAGGACAAATTGAAGGAAACTCTACTACCAATCTTGCCTTAAAACCACACTCTGTTTCTTTAAACTGATGTCTAACCCCTCCTATCACTTCACCACTTTTAAGCTTTGCAATGCCAGTTGATTGATACTCGTATGAATAATCTCTAGGTGTCTGAATCACTGTTTCGTTATCATATCCAATAAAAAATTGAACTGGTAATGGTGAATTTCCTGTTGTTTCAATAACCTCTAAGATATTTTGTCCTAGCGGTCGCAATACATAATGTTCTGGATATGCAGATAAATTTACTTCATTATTTTTTCCTGATTCTTTTAACATTAGGCTATCAATACCATCAATAACTTCCTTAGCAGATATACCACTCATTTCTATTTCTGTTATACTACACTTCCTTTTTTCTCTTGAAACAATACAAGCTAGTTTGATAAATTTTTCTGATAATAACAGCTTATTTTTTAATAATTTTACTATTTCATCATAAGAATACTGCATTTTAATTTCTGTTACTTTTTTTGCCATAGCATCCATATCATTAATAATAGTTACCTTCTGTTTTAGAGCTCTAACAGCTTTGGAATAACTTTTCTTTTTGCATTGGTCAAGCTCTTGTTTACTAATTCTTTTTCCATCAATTATTATTTTCATATTATTCTACTCCCTATTTTTATTTAGATACTAAACAATGTATTCAAAAAAATATCTATTGATATTTTTTTGAATATTCATCAGTATGTTCTTCAATTTTATTTAAAATATTTTTGACAAATTCTATATTTTCTTTAGTCGAACCTTCTATTGAAGAAAATATATCTTCATATAAAGAAGCATGGAATTTATCATGTTCTAATAATATTTCCATTCCCTTTTCATTTAATTGAAGTATAATTTCTTTATTATTATCTTCTTTCTTTGTTTTATATATTAACCCCTTATTTTCTAATTTCTTAGCCATTTGAGATACTGCGCCCTTTGTTTTTCCTAGTATCTTAGCTATTTCAGTTATATTTGTTTCTGAATGCTTACCAATACATTCAATTAAATGGATTTCTCCTAGAGCAAGTGGCATACTTCCATTTAAATTAATATAATGGCTATGTAATTCGTTAATTGTATTTGTTATTCTCATAAATTGTTCAATTAAAGTCTGTAAATTATTAATATCCATGACATTATTGTATATATACTAAATAATAATGTCAATAGTTACATTTTAAAAATTTTTATGAGCTAAAAAACGTCCTGTATTTATGGGACTTCTTGCGTAATTATATCCCGTGATACAGAGCGTTTCTTTTATTCTTTCTTTTCAAATATAGTATTGCGTATCATGCATAACATGGTTTAATGTTATTTTTTGCAATTTATTCTCTAGTGTAGTTTGGACTTGTTCAAGTTTTGCGTTCAACACATTATGAATGTTTCTTCCGAAAGGGCAGTTAGTATCCTGACTTTCATGGAAGTGAAATAATTCTCCGTTTTCTACGCATTCTACGGCATGGTACATATCCAAAAAACTAATTTCATTAAGTTTTTTTGCGATAGTTGTCCCATCTGTTCTACGTTTAACATTTACCAATCCTGCGGGTTTTAAATGAGCCTTGTATGTGTTATGATGAACACAAGTCATGTCATTGAAAGCAGAAAATATTTTTAACCAGGTGCTTTCCTAGAATATACATATGAGCTAAGACTAAAACAGGCATTGAGAACAGCTGGCTGTCTAACATCTATTATAGGTCCTTCTAAAATGGGAAAAACAATATTATGTGAACAGGTGATAGGTCTCAATAATATTGTAGAAGTTTCTGGTGCAGACTTTAATGAACATACAGATTTTTGGGCAACCATCGCTGCAAAAGTTGGATTGCCCTATATGGGTGAAATTACAACAGAAAGATCTGTGGTAGAAGGTAAATGCGGAGAAAGAGATAGCAAAAGTGAAAAGTATATTTTATCTAAAGATAAGGTCATTCAATATTATATGGAGAACAATAAAGTTCTCGTAATTGATGATTTTCATTACGCATCTTCACAAATGCAGATGAAAATGGCACAACAATTGAAAGATGCAATTCGACGTGAATTAAAGGTTGTTGTAATCTCTCTTCCACATCGAGCAGATGATGCTATCCGGCAGAATGCAGATTTATCAGGAAGATTAAGTTTGATTAATATAGAAACGTGGAAAGAAACAGATTTAAAAAAGATCGCAATAAAAGGATTTGATAAACTCAACATAAACATAGATGATGAAATTGCTGATCGGTTAGCTGTTGAATGTCTTACATCTCCACAATTGATGCAATATATATGTCTAAGTATTTGTACTTTGTTGGAAGATGAAGAAAAACAGGAAGTTAGTGATGAAATACTGGAAAAAGCATATAGATTTACTACAATGAATTTTAATTATGCAGATGTAGTAAGTGTATTGTCAAAGGGACCGAATCCGAGAGGACAGCAGAGAAAATTGTATAAAACGATAGATGGAAAGGAATTAGATTTATATGGCATCATTGTAGAATCTTTAGCAAAAAATCCACCATTAATGGAAATTGATTTTGAAACTTTTTATAATAGAATTCTTTGTATTATTGATGAGAACGATCAGCAGGCAAAACTGGATAAGCAAGTGGTAAAAAATCATTTAAAACATTTGCAAGAAGTATTAGAAGGAAAAGAAGAAATTTGTCGTGCAGTTGAATGGAAGGATGGGACAATATATGTTCTTGATCCATTGTTTTTATTTTATTTAAGGTGGGGGAATAAATTGCAGATTCAGCAGAACTGGCACAGGTAGGTATTATTATGAACGAGAATATGAAAATTTTAGTGGATGCAGATGCTTGCCCGGTAGTAACTATTGTAGAGCTGATTGCACAAAAATATCAGATACCGGTAATTTTATTATGTGATACCAATCACGTACTGGAGTCTTCGTACAGTCAAGTTGTGACTGTCGGTGCTGGGACAGATGCGGTTGACTTTAAATTAGTCAGCATCTGCAAAAGAGGAGATATTGTCGTGACTCAGGATTATGGCGTGGCTGCTATGATTCTCGGAAAAGGTGCTTATGGTATTCATCAGAGTGGAAAATGGTACACAAATGAAAATATAGATCAGATGCTAATGGAACGCCATTTGGCAAAAAAAAGCGAGAAATACAAAAAAACGACAGCATCTAAAAGGACCTGCAAAAAGAACGGAGCTGGATGATAAAAGATTTGAAGAGGCGTTTGACAAGTTGATATGTACAATATTGGGCAGGTAAGAAAAAGAGCATTAGAGGGAGAATAAAATGGAAACAATTTTACAAAAATATGAATTTCGAACAATTCGATTAGAGGAGATGGAACAAGCAGCAGAGATTGAACGAATCTGTTTTCCGCCAAATGAAGCGTGTTCTTATGAACACATGGCAGCACGTATAAAAAAGGCACCGGATTTGTTTTTGGTAGCAGTGGATAGGGAGACAGGAAAATTAGCAGGATTTCTCAATGGTTTGGCAACAGATCGGGAACATCTCACCGATGATTTTTTTACAGATGCCAGCGTACATAATCCAGAAGGAAAGAACATTATGCTGCTTGGTCTGGATGTGCTCCCGGATCATAGAGGTCAGGGATTGGCGAGAGCGCTGGTGGATGAATATTTGAGAAGAGAGCGGGAAAAGAATCGCAAGTTAGTCATTTTGACCTGTGTAGAAGAGAAAGTAAATATGTATGAAAAATTTGGTTTTCATGATCATGGCATCGGAGAGTCTAATTGGGGCGGCGAGCAGTGGCATGAAATGAGCATCGCAATAGGGGTGTAAAGCTGTTTCATTTATGCCGATAATAAAATACGGCAACCTGTGTTCTGTCACGCAGATTAAGTTTATCAAGAATGGAACTCAGATAATTCCGAACAGTTCCTTCACTGAGAAAAAGGTGTGAGGCAATCTCTTTGTTGCTGAGACCATCGGCAATGAGACGGATAATCTCCAGTTCTCGCTCACTGATATTGTAGTCTTCAAAATCAAACCCAGAATCAGCTTGGAGCAGTTCAGGAATTTTGGAAATGATCTCATTGCCAAAAACAGTCTGGCCGGAGTAAACTGCATGGAGTGCCGGAACGAGGCTTTCGTAATCCTGTTTTAGAAGATATCCCTTAGCGCCAAGCTTTAATGCTCGTACAATATACTCGTCATCAGAGAAGGTGGTGAGAAGGAGAATTTTTGCATCAGGAAATTCGGCAAGTATCTCAGCGGACGCGTCAAGTCCGCTGAGTTCTTTCATTCTAATGTCCATAAGAAGCACATCAGGTCTATATGTTCTAAATAATTTCACAGCGTCTTTCCCATCTGTTCCAGTGGCGGAAACGGTAATGTCGCCGCTAGCTTCCAAAATGGTTTTTAATGCGCCAGAGACAAAAATATCATCATCAATAATTACAATATTCATAGTGTTAATTCTCCTGTTCTTTTGGAATAGTAATAAAAAGTCGAAATCCTTGTTGTACGGTAATCTGCAGGTTGCCGTTTAGAACTTTGAGCCGTTCTCTCATATTGGAAAGACCAATTCCTTTGTTGGAAAAGTGCGTGTTACTGCTATGCGTTGAAATAGTCATGTTTTCTGGCAGAGTGCCATTGTCCTCAATACAGAGTTGATATAGAGCGGGATGTTCCCGCATGGTAATCTGTACGAGAGTGGCATTACTGTGTCGAGTTACATTAGAAAGTGCTTCCTTTATGATGCTGATAAAACAGTATTTAATTTCCCGAGGAACTTCAAATCCCATGTCATAATCAAGGGTTACAGGGCAGAAAGTAAATTCGGAGGTCAAACTTTCTGAAACTTCTTTCAGATTTAGGGATTCATCATGAAGATCATGTACGCTGGTGCGGATACTTGTCATAGCCTGATTCAGCGAATGATCCAGATTATCCAGAACGGGCGAAAGTGTTTCCGAGGTATTAATAGCTTTTGCAGCACCTGTTATCAAAATGGAGCGGGAGAGTAGATGACCTACATTATCATGAATTTCTCGGGCAATTCTATTTCTCTCTTTCAGTGTTGCGGCATAGATTTCATAATTTTGTTTTTCTGCAAGCATACGATTTTTCTCCTTAAGAAGGAGATTTTTTTCTGTGCTGTCATCCCGGAGTTTCATAAGGCTTTGCTCTAGTTGTTCAGTCGTTTCAGTACGGTTTTGCAGACAAAAAGCAAAGATAAAAAGCAATGCTCCCCAAAAGACAAAAAGAGAAGTATGTTCTCCTTTGATCCATATGTCATAAAAATAAAGAAAACCACATGCAGAGGCAGAAATATAATGCTGATCCAAAATGAGTACATAGAATATAGCAGGAAAAAACAGAATCATCCTGGGGATTAGAAAAGAACCCATAATAAATGCAATACATAAAAATAGATGAAGTTTTTTGGAGTCTGAAAAATAATTTGCACAGCACAGACTCAGACAAAGGAGAAAGGAGCATATAAAAAAATAATCCGGTTTTATGTAAAATAGGAAAAAGAAACTGGATAATATTAATAATCCTGTATTTTCAAGATGATGCATAGTACAAATTCTCCTGATAAAATAGATTTAGCTTGAAATACAGCCGGTTACATAAAGAGGACTGTTTTGGATAATTTTAGTATAATACAAAATAAGAAATGGGGCAAAGAAAAAACAAAAGAGAAAAAAGAAAGTGACATTTGTCATATGGGTAAGTGACAGAATTCACTACCAAAAAGAAAGTAGAAAGTCCATAATTTTCATATAAGATCCGGTGAAAGAAAATAATAGAAATTCGTTCGGAAGGAGGAGAAATATATGAGTGGAACAGAGAATTTTGAAAAAAATGGAATTGTACATATAGAAAATCTTGTAAAGAGGTACGGTTCTTTAGTTGCATTGGATCACTTGAATTTAGATATTCAGGAAGGTGAGATTTTTGGACTTTTGGGACCGAATGGATCCGGTAAGACAACAGCAATCAACTGCATGTTGGCGCTTTTGAAATATGACAAGGGAAGTATACAGATATTTGGACAGGAAATGAGGCCGGATAATTATGAGGTGAAAAATCAGATTGGCATCATACTTCAGAATGTGGCAGTTTTTGATGAGCTGACAGTATATGAAAATATTGATTATTTCTGTGGACTTTATATCAGGGATAAGAAAAAAAGAAAAAGCCTTGTAGAAGAGGCAATTAACTTTGTGGGACTTGAAGATTGCCGGAAGACAAGGCCAAAGAAATTGTCTGGTGGGTTGCTTAGAAGATTGAATATTGCTTGTGGCATTGCACATAAGCCTAGACTGATTATTTTGGATGAACCTACTGTGGCGGTGGATCCTCAGAGCAGAAATAGGATACTTGAGGGAATTCAAGAACTAAACAAACAGGGAGCAACCATTATTTACACTTCTCATTATATGGAAGAGGTAGAGCAGATCTGCAGCAGGATCGCCATTATGGATCATGGAAGGAGTGTTGCTGTCGGTACAAAGGAACAGCTTACAGGAATGATTAAAATAGGTGAAAAGGTGACGATTGAGGCTGTTGTGCTGAGGGAGGAACAGATTGCAAGAATCAGAGAGCTATCGCATGTATTTAGCGTGGATTATCAAAATAATACGCTTGCACTACAGTGTACAGAAGCGAAACATAATCTTGTGAGGATTCTTCATTATCTGGAAGAGCAAGGTGCGACTTTTGGAAGAGTTTATTCTGAGTTACCAACTCTGAATGATGTATTTCTTGAAATTACAGGAAAACAACTTCGTGATTAGAGGAGGAGAGAGATGTTTCATTTGATAAAATACAGTGTGATCAGAAAAGTAAAAAATTTTAGTATTTTATTTTGGCCCTTCGTTTTTCCGCTGATTCTCGGAACGCTGTTTTATTTTGCGCTTGGAAACATTTCAGAGTCAGACTTTGAGACGGTTCAGGCAGCTTTTGTAAAAGAGAATCAGGGAGATTCTGCATTTCCGGCATTTCTAGAAGAAGTCAGTAAAGAAGGAACTCTGATCCATGTGGAAACAATGACAGAAAAAGAAGCACTTCAGAAGCTTGAGGATCAGAAAATCTCTGGAATTTTTTATGGAACAGAAATGCCTTATCTGAAGGTGGGGAAAAACGGACTTGCTCAAAGTATTATGCAAAGTCTTCTGGAAAGCTATCTGAATGGAAAGGGTACACTGGAAACAGTGGCAGATGTACATCCGGAAAATATGGAAAAGGCGGTTGCCGCAATGTCGGATTATCGGGAACTGGTAGAGAATGTTTCCGCAGGCGGTAGGACGACCAACGGAAACATGGGGTTCTTTTATGCGCTGGTTGCGATGGCGTGCCTGTATGGCTGTTTTGTCGGGCTTGGCTCTGCGATGTGGCTGCAGGCAAATTTAAGTGCTTTGGCTGCGAGACAATGTGTATCTCCGATACACAGATTGAAAATGATACTTACGGAGCTGTTTTCTTCTCTTATATTTCATTTTTTTAATGTAATGATTTTAATTGTTTACTGCAAATATGTACTTCAAATGGAATTTCAGGGAAGTATGGGGGAAATGGTTCTGATTGTGATGGCAGGCTGTGTGATCGGAGTGAGTATGGGAATTCTGGTGTGCAGTATCGGAAAATTCAGCGAGGGGATAAAGATTGGAATCATGCTTGGAATTTCTATGATAACCAGTGTACTGGCTGGGCTTGTAAATGTACAGATAAAATATGCTGTTGACCGTGCATTACCCCTTGTAAATAAACTGAATCCGGCGGCGGTAATCTCAGATGCTTTTTACTGTATTAATGTGTATGACGATTCGGTACGGTTCAGAAATGATATTCTTACATTATTTATAATGTGCGGAGTAATTCTTGCAGTTTCATTTTTGGTTGTGAGGAGGGAACGTTATGACAGTATTTAAGGGATATATGAAGATTATCGGACAGAATAAAATGTTAATACTGCTATATGTTGTTATTTTTTTTGGATGTACGATTCTGTTTCAGTCCACAGCGGGAAAGACAGAAACAAGTTATCAGGCGGAAAAGTTGAATATTGGAATTATCGATGAGGATGGAGGAAGTCTTGCAGAGTCTCTGACAGAGTATCTTGGAAATCTGTATCATCTGATTCCTATAGAAAATGACGTTTCTGAAATACAGGAAAAGCTGTATTACAGGGAAGTGGATTATGTGGTCAGAATCCCAAAGAATTTTTATAAGAAATGTATTGAGGGGGACGAAAAACTTTCTGTGACGAAGATTCCGGATACATATTCGGGAAGTTATGTGGATCAGCAGATTAATAGCTTTCTTAATAATGCCAGAACGTATCAGGCATCAGGGTTTACGGAGGCAGAATCAGCGAGCGCTCTTGAGAAAGCACAGAGCGTGAAGGTAATGTTTTCAAATGATGAAAAAAGTGCAGAAGATGCTCCGTATGTATATTATTTTCGATATATGCCGTATTTATTTTTGACATTGTTTGGGTTTGTGATGGGAAATATTCTGATTGTTTTTCAGAATCGGAATTTGAAAAAAAGGATGGCGGCATCCCCTGTTTCTGGAAGAAGACAGAGTTTGGAAGGAATTTTGTACATGAGCCTTGCAGGGCTTACGCTGTGGATATTTGTAATAGTGATTGGAATTTTATTTTATGGAAGAGATTTTTATACATCTGAAAATTTTGTGTATTATCTGCTGAATTCGGCGTCGATGCTTTTCGTAGACATTGCACTGGCATATCTGATGGGAACAATTGCTCCGAACAGAGATGCATTGACTGGAATTGCGAATATCATTTCTCTTGGAATGTGCTTCTTGGGAGGGGTGTTTGTACCTCTTGAGTTTATGGGAAGTCATGTAAAAGCTGTAAGTCATTTTCTTCCAGTATACTGGTACGAAAAAGCGAACGATCTTCTTGCTAATTTTGCACATATGACGGTCTCGGCACGAGAACAATTTTTTAAGGCAGTTATCATACAGCTTGTTTTCGTAGGAGCATTCATCTGTCTGACACTTGTGATTGAGAAGTATAAAAGAGTTGAGAAATAAAGTAAAAAATTAAAAAAGAGAAAACTAAAGGGAGATACACGGTGATATCTCCCTTGTTGTCATATCAAGGCTCAATCGTTCGAGCCATACAGTTATTTACAATTTGTTGTAAACCATCTCAAGCAGATCGACAATCTCATCAACGGTAAATGCACTTGTGTCTATGGTCAGATCATAAGTGTTCATCTCATCCCAGCTTTGGTCGGTGTAGTAGTTGAAATAGTAGCTTCTGTCCTTATCCATCTTGCGCACTAAGGAGTGAGCACCCTTTTCATCTAGATGGTATCGCTCCATAATGGTTGAGATACGGACATCTAAAGGGGCGTACAGATAAATATTTTTACATCTTTCTTCATCGCGGAGCACATAATTACCGCAGCGTCCCACAATAATGCAGTCTTCTTTTGAAGCCACTTCTTTGATAATCTTTGACTGCAGGTTGAACAGAATCTCATCAATGTGACCGTAACGATAGTGACGATCAATATTGCTGTTTTCGTCTACTTGATACCGCCAAGGTTTTTCTCTTTTTTCGTCTACCAGTTTCAGTTGGTCATATGGAATATCTGTGTGTTCTGAGGCAAGTTTGATTAGATCCTTGTCATAACAGTTGATTCCGAGACGTTCTGCCAACGCAATCCCGATTAGACGTCCGTTACTTCCAAATTGTCTTCCGATTGTAATAATTCGTTTACTCATAAAAGCAACCCCTTTCCAGATTTATTTGATATCCCTATTATACCACAATAAGTTGTTATTGCGGGAAATATAGAAATAATTTATAATACAAAATAGATTTTAAGTTACATATTGTGGAGGAAAAGAAAATGAGATTTAGAAAAAGGCTGTTATCGGGTCTGATTGCCGGCATTTTAGTGATGGGAACCGTGGGAATGAATGTGGATGCAGCAAAGATACAGGTAGATCAGCAGATTCCGGCGGAAGAAGTAGACAGTGTCTATAATCAGGAAGTGGATTCGAATGCGCTAGCTGGATGGCCTGTCGGACCGAATATTTACAGCGAATCGGGAATTGTAATGGATATGGATAGTGGCGCCATTCTCTATGCAAAGAAAATAGATGATCAGCATTATCCGGCGAGCATTACAAAGATTTTGACTGCATTGGTCGCTTTGGAGAACAGCCAGTTGACAGATCGGGTGAAATTCACACAGAATTGTATTGATTTTCTCGAATATGGAGATGCACATATTGGAATGAAAGTTGGCGAAGAGATTTCGATGGAAGATGCCTTGTATGGAATGCTTCTCGCTTCGGCGAACGAGGTGTCTTATGCCATTGCAAACAGTGTAAATGGCGGATACGATAATTTTATCAATATGATGAATGCGAAAGTGACTGAACTGGGAGGCACAAATTCACACTTTGTAAATGCAAACGGACTTCATAATGATGAACATTATACTTCGGCACATGATATGGCTTTGATCGGAGCTGCCGCATTTAAATATGAAGAGTTTCGAAAAATAACAGGTACTCGTCAATACACAATTGGACCGACTGCGCTTACGAGTGAATCAAGAACATTTCAGCAGAATCATAAGATGCTGTTTCAGGGAAACCGCAATTATTATGAGTACTGTGTAGGAGGAAAGACAGGATATACAGATCAGGCATTGACGACACTTGTAACATTTGCGACAAAGGATGATAAGAATCTTGTGGCGGTTACTCTCAGGGTTCACGGAGGCGGACAGAATGCATATGTAGACACGAGAGCAATGCTGGATTATGCGTTTGATAATTTTTCAAAGGTTCCGGTAACGAAAGAGTGTGTGACAGAAGATGATGTAGAGTCTGTGGAAGAAAGTTCTTATGTGATGCTTCCAGCAGGAGTTACGTTAGACAAGCTAGATGTTGCCTTGCAAAAGCCAGCAGAGCTTGGAGATAAGAAAGGATATTTGACCTATTTTTATGAAGGACAGGAAGTCGGAAAAGTTCCAGTGATGGTTACTGAGAAGTGTTATAATAAAATACACGGAATTGAGGGAAAAAATCTGAAGAAAGAAACGCCAAAGAGTGAAAAGGGAATACCAATAGTTGTTAAAATTGTATTGATTACGGCAATAGTAATAATTCTTTTGGTAACTATATTAATAAGTGTATTGACGCATAAGAGAAAGAAGAGAATAGAGCAACGCAAAAGAGCTCGTATGAGACGGCGCAGAAGAAAGGCAGAGCAGAGAAATCATTAAAAATCTCTTAAAATGTTCGTAATTTTGGACAGAATGTGATATAATCATTGAGTTTAAATGAAACAAAATGTGAAACATGCGAAAGAGGATTCATTAAATGAGTAGAAAAAGAAGAAATCAAGAGCAAAGAGAGGCGTTTGAAGAATTACAGCAGAGAAAAAAAAGAAAACTAGAAATTGAAAGAGAACGTCAGGATTTAGATGGAGATGTGAGAACAAGAACTAGAGGGCGTAAAGGGAATGGAAATAGAAAAAATGTAAGACGCAGAGGAAGAGCAAAGCCACATAAAGTTGGATTGTCTCTTGTGGTCATTCAGGCAATTGTATCTATGATATTTGTTGGAATGCTCCAAATTATTGGAATTATTCCATTGAAGTACATGGCTGTAATCGTAATTATCTTATTATTGTTGTTTGGACTCACGTTATTTACACAATTGAATAGAAGGAAGAAGGCAATCGGTGGAAAGATTTTAAGTGGGATTTTGATTGTAGTAATTAGCTTTAGTACATTTTATATTGGAAAGGCAAATGGAGCATTAGAAAAGATTTCTGGCGGCAATTATAAGATCGACAATATGGTGGTGGCTGTTTTAAAAGATGATCCAGCAAAAGATATTGAGGATACAAAGAATTATACATTTGGGGTTCAGTATAAGATGGGAAGATCAGATATGGAAGCAGCAGTCCAGATGGTCTCAGAAGAGCTTGGAACAGATATAGATGTAGTTGAATATGAAGATCTTCAGAAACAGGCTGAGGCATTACATGATAAAAAAGTAGATGCAATTATTTATAATGAAGGTTATACAGATAATATTTCAGAATCCTTTGCAGGACATAAAAAGAGTGTTCGTATTATTTATGAGCACAAGATTAAGAAAGAACTTGCCAGCACGTCAGTGGATGCGAGCATACAAGAGCCGTTCAGTGTATATATCAGTGGTATTGACGTATATGGTGAGATCCAACAGACAAGCCGAAGTGATGTGAATATCATTGCCACAGTGAATCCGAAGACACACCAGATTCTTTTGGTCACTACACCGCGAGATTACTATGTGCCGATTCCGGGAGTTTCCGGGGGAGAAGGCGATAAGCTGACACATGCAGGTACGTATGGTGTAGATGTCTCAATGGCAACATTAGAGGATTTATATGAGACAGAGATTCCATTTTTTGCTAGAATTAATTTTACATCTTTGATTGATATTGTTGATCATTTGGGTGGCGTGGATGTATATTCTGAGTATGCATTTACGACAAGTAGGAACTCAGAACATGTCATGGATGTACAGCAGGGAATCAATCATTTTGACGGAGAAGAAGCATTAGCATTTTCAAGAGAACGTGAGAATGTACCTGGTGGAGATAATCAGAGAGGAAAGAACCAGCAGGCGGTAATCACTGCGATGATTAAAAAAATGATTTCGCCTCAGATGCTTATGAAAGCAAATTCAATTATTGACGATGTAAGTGGAAATGTAGAGACGAACATGTCTCAGGAACAGATTCAATCTTTGATCAAAACACAATTGAATAGAGGCGGAAGCTGGAATATTTATTCAGTAGCGGCAGAAGGAACTGGTGGAAAAGATATATGTTACTCTGCAGCTAGCTCAGGTCCACTCTATGTCACATATCCGGATGAGGAATCGGTTGCAAATATTCAGGACTTGATCAATCGTGTGGAAGCAGGAGAAGTGATTGAAGGCTCAGAAGTGGCAAAATAAGAGAAAAAATAGAGAAACCCTTGACGAACCAAGGGTTTCTTTTTATAATGTTAGTGGTATATGAAAAAACGTTGACGAAGACAGTAGGATATATTTCAAAGTCAAAGAGAGTCAGGGATGGTGAGAGCCTGATACGAGTAGAGTATATTTGAAGATCACTTCTGAGTTGCAGTGGCTGAACGAATTGATCCAATAGGCACTGCCGGGATTCCACCGTTAGCAGGAACGCATATGTCAGTATGGTGTAATAGGTGGTATAACGAAGGTTTTACAGCTCTCGTCCTGATTACAGGATGGGAGTTTTTTTGTATCAAAATTCAAAAAGGGACAGGGCATGTGTCAATTAGGGACGTAGTAAAATTGAAAAATACTACGTCCCCAAATAAGAAGGAGGAAGAAGAAATGTATCAGAAAGTATCCACAGATTTAAAGTTTGTAGATCGTGAAAAGAAGACGGAAAAGTTTTGGGCTGATAACAAGATTTTTGAGAAGAGTATGGAAAATCGCAAGGAGGGAGAGACATATACGTTTTATGACGGACCTCCGACAGCGAACGGGAAACCGCATATCGGTCATGTGTTGACTCGTGTTATCAAGGATATGATTCCTAGATACCGTACAATGAAAGGGTACATGGTACCTAGAAAAGCAGGATGGGATACACACGGACTTCCGGTTGAGCTTGAAGTGGAAAAGATGCTTGGCTTAGACGGAAAAGAACAGATTGAAGAGTATGGTTTGGAGCCATTTATCGCACACTGTAAAGAGAGTGTTTGGAAATACAAAGGGATGTGGGAAGATTTCTCTGCGACTGTTGGTTTCTGGGCAGATATGGAAAATCCATATGTAACTTACCACAATGATTTCATTGAATCAGAATGGTGGGCATTAAAACAGATCTGGGATAAAGGATTGTTATATAAAGGATACAAGATTGTACCTTACTGTCCGCGTTGTGGAACTCCGCTTTCCAGCCACGAAGTAGCGCAGGGTTACAAAGATGTCAAAGAGAAATCCGCAATCGTAAGATTTAAAGTAAAAGACGAAGACGCTTATATTTTGGCATGGACAACAACACCTTGGACATTGCCGTCAAACGTGGCTCTCTGTGTGAACCCAGATGAGACTTATGTAAAAGTAAAAGCAGCAGACGGATTCACATACTATATGGCAGAGGCATTGCTTGACACTGTACTTGGAAATCTTGCGGAAGAGGGAACTCCTGCATACGAAGTATTGGAAAGCTACGTCGGTACAGATTTAGAAGGAAAAGAATACGAACCATTATTCCCATTTGTGGAACTGAATAAAAAAGCATACTATGTGACATGTGACACATACGTAACATTGACAGACGGTACAGGTGTCGTTCATATTGCTCCTGCATTTGGTGAGGATGATGCTCAGGTAGGACGTAAATATGACCTTCCATTTTTACAGTTAGTAGATGAAAAAGGTGAGATGACAGCAGAGACACCTTGGGCAGGAACATTTTGTAAAAAAGCAGATCCATTTGTATTAGAAGATTTGGAAAAGAGAAATCTTTTATTTGATGCTCCGAACTTCGAGCACAGCTACCCACACTGCTGGCGTTGTGATACACCGCTTATCTACTATGCACGTGAGTCATGGTTCATCAAGATGACAGCGGTAAAAGAGGATTTGATCAGAAACAACAACAAGATTAACTGGATTCCGGAGAGCATCGGAAAAGGACGTTTCGGCGATTGGCTTGAAAATGTTCAGGATTGGGGAATCAGCCGTAACCGTTACTGGGGAACTCCGTTAAATGTATGGGAATGTGAATGTGGACATATGCATTCAATTGGAAGCATTGCAGAATTAAAAGAGATGTCCGACAACTGTCCGGATGACATCGAACTTCACCGCCCATTTATCGACGCTGTGACAATCAAGTGTCCGCACTGTGGAAAAGAGATGCACCGTGTTCCGGAAGTAATCGACTGCTGGTTTGACAGTGGAGCAATGCCATTTGCACAGCACCACTATCCATTTGAAAACAAAGAATTATTTGAGCAGCAGTTCCCGGCAAACTTTATTTCAGAGGCGGTTGACCAGACTCGTGGATGGTTCTACTCATTGCTTGCGATCTCCACATTGATCTTCAATGAAGCTCCTTATAAGAACGTTATCGTTCTCGGACACGTACAGGATGAGAACGGACAGAAGATGAGTAAGTCCAAAGGAAATGCAGTCGATCCGTTCGATGCATTAGAGACATACGGAGCAGATGCAATCCGTTGGTATTTCTATGTAAACAGCGCGCCATGGCTGCCAAACCGTTTCCACGGAAAAGCGGTTGTGGAAGGACAGCGTAAATTCATGGGTACATTGTGGAATACTTACGCATTCTTCGTACTTTATGCGGAAATCGACCAATTTGACGCAACAAAATACAATTTGGAATATGATAAATTATCTGTTATGGATAAATGGTTACTGTCAAAACTGAACACACTGATCAAGACAGTAGATGATAATCTTGCAAACTACAGAATTCCGGAAAGTGCAAGAGCATTGCAGGATTTTGTAGATGATATGAGTAATTGGTATGTAAGAAGAAGCCGTGAACGTTTCTGGGCAAAAGGAATGGAGCAGGATAAGATCAACGCATATATAACACTTTACACAGCACTTGTGACAGTGGCAAAAGTGGCTGCGCCGATGATCCCGTTCATGACAGAAGACATTTACCAGAACCTTGTAAGAAGCATTGATGCAAATGCACCGGAAAGTATTCACTTATGTGATTATCCGGCTGCAAACGAGGCTTATATCGATAAAGAACTGGAAGCAAACATGGACGAAGTTCTGAAACTGGTTGTGATGGGACGTGCGTGCCGTAATACAGCAAATATTAAGAACCGTCAGCCAATTGGAAAGATGTTTGTAAAATCAAATGTAGTATTACCTGAATTTTATCAGCAAATCGTGGAAGAAGAGTTGAATGTAAAAGAGATGGAATTTACAGATGATGTGAGAAGCTTTACTTCTTATACATTTAAACCACAGATGAGAACAGTAGGACCGAAATACGGTAAATTACTGGGCGGAATCAAAGAAGCTTTAGCAAACTTAGACGGAAATCAGGCAATGGATGAACTGAATGCGACAGAAGCTTTGAAATTGGATGTAAATGGACAGGAAGTGACATTGTTCAGAGAGGATCTTTTGATCGATACAGCTCAGATGGAAGGCTATGTATCTGAGAGTGATAATGGAATCACAGTTGTCTTAGACACAAACCTGACAGAAGAATTGCTGGAAGAGGGGGTTGTCAGAGAGCTGATCAGCAAGATTCAGACAATGAGAAAAGAAGCAGACTTTGAAGTGACAGATAAGATTAAACTATATTATCAGGGAACAGAAAAGGCAGAGGCTGTATTTGAAAAATATGAAACTGAAATTGGCGGAGAAGTTTTGGCTACAGAAGTAGTCAAAAGAACACCTAGCGGATATACAAAAGAATGGAACATCAACGGTGAAACTATGACTATGGGAGTAGAAAAATAGGAGGTTGTGATTATGTACCGTGAAAAATTTGATAAGGTGGAATTCCAAAAAACTGTCAAAAACAATGTAAAGAGATTGTATAGAAGAACAGTGGAAGAGGCAACACAGCAGCAGTTGTTTCAGGCAGTGTCTTATGCTGTAAAGGATGCGATTATCGACAGATGGCTGATGACGCAGGAACAATACAAAAAGGATGATCCAAAGACCGTATATTATATGTCCATGGAATTTTTGATGGGAAGGGCTCTGGGAAATAACCTGATTAACTTAACTGCTTACAAGGAAGTAAGGGAAGCACTGGATGAGATGGGAATCAATCTGAATGTGATTGAAGATGAAGAACCAGATGCGGCACTTGGAAATGGCGGACTCGGGCGTCTTGCAGCATGCTTTCTTGACTCACTTGCAACCTTGGGATACGCAGCCTATGGCTGCGGAATCCGCTATCATTACGGTATGTTCAAACAAAAAATAGAGAATGGATATCAGATAGAGACACCGGACAACTGGTTAAAAGAAGGAAATCCATTTGAAATCCGACGGGAAGAATACGCAAAAGAGGTGCGTTTCGGAGGAAATATCCGTGTGGAAAAAGATTCAAAGACAGGAAGGGATATGTTTATTCAGGAGAACTTTGAGTCTGTCCTTGCGATTCCATACGATATGCCGATTGTCGGATATAACAATAACCTTGTAAATACACTTCGCATCTGGGATGCGAAGGCAATCACAGACTTCCATTTGGATTCATTTGACCGTGGAGAATATCAAAAAGCTGTAGAGCAGGAGAATCTTGCAAAGACGATTGTAGAGGTGCTGTATCCGAATGACAACCATTATGCGGGAAAAGAGCTTCGTCTGAAACAGCAGTATTTCTTTATCTCTGCAAGTTTGCAGGAAGCCGTTGACAAATATTTGAGAGACCATGATGATATTCATAAGTTCTACGAAAAAGTGACGATTCAGATGAATGATACGCATCCGACAGTTGCGGTTGCAGAGCTTATGAGACTACTTATGGATGAGCATGGACTGGAATGGGATGAAGCGTGGGAGGTTACGACGAAGACTTGTGCTTACACAAACCATACGATTATGGCGGAAGCACTTGAAAAATGGCCAATCGACCTGTTCCAGAGATTGCTCCCTCGTGTTTACCAGATTGTGGAAGAGATTAACCGCCGATTTGTAAATGAAATTCGTGCAAAATATCCTGGCAATGAAGATAAAGTACGCAGTATGGCGATTTTATATGATGGACAGGTGAAGATGGCACATCTTGCAATCGTAGCAGGGTATTCTGTAAACGGTGTGGCGAAACTTCACATGGAGATTTTAAAACATCAGGAACTGAAAGATTTCTATGAGATGATGCCGGAGAAATTCAACAATAAGACAAACGGTATTACTCAGAGACGTTTCTTGCTGCATGGTAATCCACTTCTCGCTGACTGGGTGACAGATCATATCGGAAAAGGATGGATCACAGATTTGCAGGAGATGGCAAAACTGAAACCACTTGTGGAAGATGAAAAAGCGAGAAAAGAATTTATGGAGATCAAGTATCAAAATAAAGTTCGTCTTGCGAAATATATTTTGGAACACAACGGAATCGAAGTAGACCCGAACTCTATCTTTGATGTTCAGGTAAAGAGACTTCATGAGTACAAACGTCAGTTATTGAATATTTTACATGTGATGTATCTGTACAATCAGATCAAAGAGCATCCGGAGATGTCATTCTATCCGAGAACATTTATCTTTGGTGCAAAAGCAGCAGCCGGATATAGACGTGCAAAACAGACGATCAAGCTGATCAATTCGGTTGCAGACGTGATCAATAACGACAGAAGCATCAATGGAAAGATTAAAGTTGTGTTTATCGAAGATTATAGAGTATCCAATGCAGAGTTGATCTTCGCGGCAGCGGATGTCAGTGAACAGATTTCAACCGCATCAAAAGAAGCATCCGGAACCGGAAACATGAAATTTATGTTAAACGGCGCTCCGACACTTGGAACAATGGACGGCGCAAATGTGGAGATTGTGGAAGAAGTCGGAATGGAAAATGCATTTATCTTTGGGTTGAGTTCGGATGAAGTCATTAACTATGAGAACAATGGCGGATACAATCCGATTGACATTTACTTCAATGATTGGGATATCAAACGGGTGGTAGACCAGCTTGTAGACGGAACTTACGGAAATGGTGACAGAGAACTGTACCGTGATTTGTACAACTCACTGTTGAATACAAACAGCAGCGACCGTGCAGATACGTATTTTATCCTGAAAGATTTCAGGAGCTATGCGGAAGCACAAAAACGTGTGGAAGAAGCTTACAGAGATCTGGAAAGATGGTCTAAGATGGCACTGCTACAGACAGCGTCTTGTGGTAAGTTTACATCAGACAGAACAATTCAGGAATATGTAGATGATATTTGGAAACTAGATAAAGTCACAGTGGAAGCGATTGATGTAGAATAAAAGGAAAGTAAATAAGAATGATAGGATTAAAAATCAGTATTTTGAGTTTGTCAAGTAAAGTGTGTAAATTTTTTTGATTTTTTATCGGCGGTCAAAT
>MJGMH1__coassemble_2212_pt1 | contig 20516 bp, 23 predicted proteins | sample MJGMH1__metabat2_high_PE_009 | metagenome-assembled genome bin MJGMH1 | reverse complement strand
TGCAGAAAAGATTAAGAAAAAACGTGCAGATTATGTCCTGGCCTTGAAGGGAAATAAGGGGACAATGTACGAAGATGTGAAAGAATATTTTAAAGAAAAAGGGTTTTTAAAAGAAATCCAAGAAAAAGGATGTTACAAAAAGACACAGGAAAAAGCCCACAGCCAGATAGAGACGAGGGAGTATTATCAGACAGAGGATATAGGCTGGCTGGGACAAAAGAAAGAATGGAAGGGTTTGAAAAGTATTGTTATGGAGAAGAAAACCCTGGAGAAAGATGGAATACAGAAAGAGGAATCTCGTTATTTTATAAGCAGTTTGAAAGAAGATATTGAGTTGATAAACCGAGCGGTCAGAGGGCATTGGAGTATAGAAAGTATGCATTGGCATCTGGATGTAACCTTTCGTGAAGATGCAAACACAACAATAGATAAGATGGCAGCCCAAAATCAGAATATCATTAGAAAATGGAGTTTAAGTATCTTAAAAACAGCGGAAATATCAAAACATAAACTGTCTATGAGAAAAAACGGTATGTAATTGGGTTGCGCCCAATTAAACATTTAGAAGAAGTGTTAAATTCTTAAAAAAGGACAGGATGTAAATATAGGGAGGAAAAATCATTCATGCGTTTGTCGTGCAACCTTTGGAAAATGTATTGTACTTTTGAGATAAAGGTGCTATAATTTCCATGCTGTCTGGAATTTATAGGGGAATCCAGAAGGAATGAAAATAAAAAGTTGAGGGAAAATCGATGAAGATTGTAATCATTGGAGATGGGAAAGTAGGGTATAAACTTGCAAAGCAGCTCTCTGAGGATAATTATGATGTAGTGCTAATTGACAATAATGCAGGAAAATTAAAGGCGGCAACTAACAAGCTGGATATTATTTGTATTACTGGGGATGGAGTGAGTGCAGAAGTGCAAAGAGAAGCAGATGTGCCACACGCAGATCTGGTCATTGCATGTGCATCTACAGATGAACTCAATATGTTGAGTTGTCTGATTGCAAGAAGACTGGGGGCAAGGCATACGATTGCCAGAGTTCGCAACCCGATTTACTATCAACAGATAGATATTTTGAAAGAAGATTTGAGGCTGAGTATGGCGGTGAATCCCGAACTGGCAGTTGCGAATGAGATTTCAAGAGTTTTGATTTTTCCGGTGGCGAGTAAGATTGAGACATTTGTGAAAGGAAGAGTGGAACTGGTTGAATTTATGCTGCGTTCAGGGAATCCGATCATTGGTCACAGTCTGGCGGAGATTTATAGAAAATATCAGATTAAGATACTCGTCTGTGCAGTACAAAGAGGAAAGAAAGTTTATATTCCAGACGGAGAATTTGTTCCGCAGGAAGGGGATAAACTTCATATTGCAGCATCTCATCGGGAGATTGAATTGTTCTTTAAATCTTTGGGAGATTGCAAGAATAAGATTCGAAGAGTTTTGATCTGCGGAGGTGGACGAGTGGGATTTTACCTTGCAAAACAACTACTGTCTTTGGGAATGCAAGTTAAGATTATTGAGCAAGACTTAAAAAAGTGCGAAACTTTGTGTGAGTCTCTGCCTAAGGCTACCATTATTCATGGGGATGCGGCGGATCATGATCTTTTGATCGAAGAAGGGATTCATGAGACAGACGCACTTATTGCACTTACCGGTATGGATGAGGAGAATATCATTATGGCATTGTTTGCAAAGATGCAGGGTGTGCATAAGATTATCGCAAAGGTAAACGAAGACACAAGAGCACAGATGGTCGAAGGACTTGGGATTGACAGTATTGTGTCTGCAAAAAGTGCAACAGCAGATGTCATTTTAAGCTATGTGCGTGCGAGGCAGAATTCTCTGTGCAGTGCGAATGTGGAGACGATGTACCGTCTCGTTGATGGGCAGGTAGAGGCGTTGGAGTTTATCATCAGAAAAGAGAATAATTATACAAATGTACCGCTTAAAAATATTACGATTAAGCCAAATAACCTGATTGCCTGCATTGGGAGAAAGCGTCAGATTATTATCCCGAATGGTGAAGACGTCCTTCAGGTAGGCGATAGTGTCGTAGTTGTAACTTTGGAAAGAAAGATTCAAGATATCACAGATATCCTGAGCTAGAGGAAGATGCAATTATGAACTATAGAATGACAAGTTTTGTATTAGGGAGAATGTTAGGGGTAGAGGCTCTTGTAATGCTCATCCCGGCGATCGTTTCCGCAATATATGGAGAAGTGACGATGCGCTCATTTTTGATCACAAGCGCAGTCTTAGTAGTGTTGTTTTTGGTCTTCGGACGTAAAAAGCCCGAGAATACGATGATTTATGCAAAAGAAGGTTTTGTGATTGTTGCATTGGCGTGGATTTTATGGTCTGTATTCGGAGCTCTTCCGTTTTATATTTCCGGAACGATACCGAAATATATCGATGCACTGTTTGAGACTGTGTCCGGTTTTACAACAACAGGTTCTACTATTTTGACGGATATTGCATCTTTGCCGATGGGCATGAATTTTTGGAGATGTCTGACACATTGGATTGGTGGAATGGGAGTGCTTGTCTTTGTGCTGGTATTGACATCTTTAGATGACAAGAATACGATGCACTTGATGCGTGCAGAGGTTCCGGGACCGGAAGCGGATAAACTGGTTCCCAAGGTGAGAGGAACAGCAAAAATTTTATATGGAATGTACCTTGCGCTGACTTTGATAGAAGTTGGATTTTTGCTTGCTGGGGGAATGAATCTGTATGACAGTGTCATCCATGCATTCAGCACTGCAGGAACCGGAGGGTTTAACAACCGGAATAACAGTGTTGCGTTTTATGACAGCGCATATATAGATGGTGTGATCACAGTATTTATGATTCTGTTTGGAATCAACTTTAATATGTATTTTTTGTTGCTGTTAAAGAACGTAAAGGCTGTATTTAAAAATGAAGAAGTCCGAGCCTATCTGGGAATCATCGCGGCTACGACGATTATCATTACATTCAACATTATGTACATTTATGAGACACCGCTGAAATCATTCCGCTATGCGGCATTTCAGGTGGCTTCCGTTATCACAACAACCGGGTTTGCGACCGCAGATTATAACCTTTGGCCGGAGCTGTCGAAGTGTTTACTGCTCATGGTCATGATTGTCGGGGCGTGCGCAGGTTCGACCGGTGGTGGTATGAAAGTATCGAGAATTTTAATTTTGTTAAAAAGTATCAAGCAGGAAGTGAAAAAGACACTGCATCCGAAGTCAGTCAGTGTTGTAAAGGTCAATGGAAAAAGAGTGAGTGGTGAGACGATGCATGCGGTATATGTGTATTTTATGGCATACATTTTTATTGTGATAGCATCTGTTCTTGTTGTATCCATCAATAATTTTGATTTTGCAACAACATTTACCGGGGTGCTCACAACGTTGAACAATGTGGGACCGGGAATTGCAGCGGTTGGTCCGGTTGAAAATTTTGCGAAATTTTCTGTGTTATCAAAAATTGTATTCTGTTTTGATATGCTGGTCGGAAGATTGGAAATTTTCCCGTTTTTAATGTTGTTTTCATCGAACTTGTGGAGAAGAAAATTTTAAGGGAGAGAAGATTATGAAAAAATCAAGTAAGAAACTTATCGGAATACTGATTGTCATTTTGTTGGCATGTATTTATTATTACGTAACCATTCCGGCAATCAATATCCATTCATCAGAATTTTGGATTTTTATCATTTTACTGATTGTGGCGCTTCTGGTGTATTATATATGGAAAAGGCGTCTTGGAAAAGATGAGATTAAGCAGTCCAAGGTTGTGAAGGGAATTTTGTTTGTTCTGTTAGGCGTTGTGTTGATTTATGGAGTGGGGACATTACTGTCCTCCCCGATTGTCAATGCAAAGAAATATCAAAAGCTTTTAACTGTGAAAGACGGAGAATTCACAAAAGATATTGAAGAGTTATCGTTTGATCAGATTCCGCTTTTGGACAAAGACTCTGCTACGATTCTCGGAAACCGTAAGATGGGAAGCATGGTAGATATGGTATCTCAGTTTGAAGTGGACGATATTTACACCCAGATCAACTACCGGGATAAGCCGGTGAGAGTATCGCCGCTTCGTTATGCTAACCCAATCAAATGGCTGACGAATCAGTCGGATGGGATTCCGGCATATATCCGAATTGATATGGCGACGCAGACAACAGAACTTGTAAAATTAGAGAAAGGGATGAAGTATTCCACATCTGAGTATTTCAACAGAAATATTTACAGACATTTGCGTTTTAAATATCCAACCTATATTTTTAATGATTTAAGTTTTGAAATTGACGATGACGGGGTTCCATATTGGGTGTGTCCGGTGAAGAAATTCAACATTGGTTTGTTTGGTGGTGAGACAATCGGACGGGTTGTTCTCTGCAATGCGATTACCGGTGAGACAGTGGACTATGCGATTGATGAAGTACCGGAATGGATTGACCGTGCATATTCGGCAGATCTGTTAGTTCAGTTATATGATTACTATGGCTCTTTGAAACACGGATTTTTCAATAGTGTGCTTGGACAGAAAGATTGTCTGAAGACGACAGAAGGATACAATTATCTTGCAATTGATGATGATGTGTGGGTGTACACCGGTGTTACCTCGGTGAGCGGTGACCAGTCAAATGTGGGGTTTGTATTGATGAATCAGCGTACGATGGAGACAAAATATTACGCTATTGAAGGGGCAACAGAGAGTTCAGCGATGAATTCCGCTCAGGGAGAGGTGCAGGATCTTGGCTATAAGGCTGCATTTCCGTTGCTTTTGAATATTTCCGGCGAACCGACATATTTCATTGCGCTGAAGGACGAGGCAGGGCTTGTCAAGAAATATGCGATGGTGAATGTCCATAAATATCAGGTTGTTGCAATCGGAGATACGGTAAATGAATGTGAAGAAAGGTATCAAGAGCTGCTCTTAAAAGAAGGAATCCAAGTGGAAGAGGAAGATACGCGGGAAACCCAGACACTGACAGGTAAGATTACAAAGATTGCGCAAGGTGTCGTGGATGGAAATTCACACTATTACATTATGATAGAAGGCTCCGAGGACATCTTTGATGTATCTGTAATGGACTATATCGACATCATCAAGTACGATGTGGGTCAGGAGATTACGGTAGAGTACAAAGTGGGAGAAAAGATGAACACTGTAACCGATTTAAAATAAATGAAAAGCAAAAAAAGAGTTGTGAGGCTGACCCACAACTCTTTTCGCGTTCTAATTTAAAAATTCACATTTTTCCATCTTCACATCTTTTAGACCTTCTCTGTCAGCGCTTACGCTTACATAGAAATCTACATTGTGCTTTTTCGAGATATTGCTTAAACGATCGACAAATCTTGGAATATTTTCAAGGGAAATGCTAGTCTGTTTTAAAATTCCGTCAATAAAAATAACTTCGATATCACTGTTGTAGCTGATCATGCCATAGATGAAACCAGTGTATTCATCTATGTTGCGGATAGAAGGGAAATCATCCATACAGATTGCTCTGATATCAAAAGATACACTGTAAGTATCGTTGTGGCTGTTCTTGATGAAGACGACATTACCGTCACATGCTTTTGCTTTCTGATTAGCTAATTCAATCATCTTTTGTGTCTTGCCACTACCTTTTTGCCCTGTCAATAAATATACCATGGGAATCACTCCTTTGTTATGTATTTTTTTAACTGTCTATGATATCATTTATTATATAACAATTTTGGCAGAAGGGCAATAAAATTTTGGAAAATTATATTTATTTTCTATAAAAAATATTTAATTACTAAAAATATTTGCGAAATTCGTACAATTGCAAAGGGAGGGACTGAGATGATAAGAATACTGTTGATTGAAAATGATATACGTATTGCACAGGGAATACAACTTTTTTTGGAAGGAGAGGGATTTCAGGTAAAAATGACAGATATGGCAGGACAGGCGATGGAATTATTGAAGTCAGAGGATTTTCAACTGGTGATTTTAGATGTCACACTGCCGGATGGAAATGGGTTTGAACTATTTGAAGAAACCAAGGCGAGGAAAGAATTACCGGTTATTTTTCTGACAGCACTGGATGATGAGGAGGAAATTGTAAATGGATTTGAATTGGGAGCGGATGAATATATTACGAAACCGTTTCGACCAAGGGAGCAGTTTACAAACAGAATGAGCGAATCGAACTGACAGCGCTGGAATATAAGGTTCTTGTATTGTTTTTTGAAAATAAAGGACGAGTTTTGACAAGGGGACAGATTCTTTCGGAATATGGGATGAGTCGGGTAATTTTGTCAACAACAATACATTGACGGTGTATACCAAAAGACTTCGAGAAAAGATTGAAGAAGACCCGAATGAACCAAAGGTTATTCAGACTGTGCGCGGTATGGGATATAGAGCGGGGGTGTGATTTGTGGAAAAGAAAAAATTTGGAATGGGTGTGAGTATTCTCGCCGTGGCGGGGATTATCTGTGCGTGGATTTTTGCAGGCATAGTAGAGCGGGAGAATAACAGATGGCTGTATGACGTGACAGACAGCCTTGTATCAGAAATTGTGAATCAATATCCGGATGTGGAGGAGAAGACGATTCATCAGATGTTCTCCGAAGGGATTGCATCTCCAAAAGAAAGTGTACTGAAAAAGTATGGAATGGAGGAAGATAATTTTCTCCCAAAACGAAATGACGGAAATTTGCTAGTCACTACAAATTTTACCGGTATAAAACCGTCTGATATTTTTGCAGAGTTTATCTTTAGTGAAGATGGACATGAACTATTGGAATGCATTAATCATAAAAAGCCATATCAGTCCCGTTATGACGAACACAATGATCGTTGTAATACACTGTTAAAAAAATGGACTGCATAAACTGTCCATATCTAATGGAATGTAACCCCCGCTTACGCCAGAAGAATGCGTTAAAAGAATTATCTTGGAAAGCAGTAAAGCGAGCAAAACAACTTCGTTTTATGAAAACAGAAGAATTTACACAGTATGCATATTTCCGAAATGGAGTAGAAGCATTACCTTCACTGCTTCGCAGGAAATATCGTGTAGATAAAATCCCGGCACATGGAAAAAAACAAACTCGGTTGCATTTCGGATTCAAAGTCGCAGCTCTAAACTTCCAAAAGCTATTAGATTATGGAAATAGCTTAGTTTATTGCGCTTCCAAAAAAGAGATAGTATAAATGACGTTCCTGAAATTCGAATCACTTTCTGTTGATTGTTCTAATTTTAATACTTCCAAACCCATTCGTGTTAAATTTTCAAGGTACAAATAAAATCATATATTTTTAAAGTGTCTTTTGACACCCTAATCGTAGTAGAAAATATTACATTTCCGTGCAGACTAGGTGGAAAGGAGGTTAAAAAAGAACGTCTGGAAGAACTTTTAGAAATTTTAAATCTCAAAAATCGAAAAGAACATCTTCCGAACCAACTGTCGGGAGGGCAGCAGCAGAGAGTGTCGATTGGGCGTGTAATCGTGAATTATCCGGCGATTGTGCTCGCCAATGAACGACTAGGAACTTGGACAGTAAGGCATCGCGAGAAATCATTGACCTTCTAAAAATGTCCAATCAAAAATACAATCAGATGGTTATTTTGATCACACACGACCAAAATGTAGCATTGGAAGCAGACCGCATTTTGACAATTGATGACGGAAAAATTGTCAAAGATGAGAGAGTGAGGCAGTTTATGAATATTTTAAATGAACTCACGGTCAAGAATTTAAAACGAAATAAAAAACGGACAATCGTTACGAGATTTGGAATTATCCTTTCGGTTGCGCTGGTTACAGCAATTACAACATTTGTTTCCAGCATGCAAGTCTCTATGATAGAGTACGCAAAGAAAAGTGATGGAGATTATCATATTTTTCTATCGGAAGTTCCGGCTGAAGAACAGAAATACGTGCTAAGCAATGCGAAAATTGAACAGACGATGATTGGGCAGACAATCGGGGAGGCGCCTCCTGAGATGTTTTTTCAAGGGAAAGAAGAGCAGGAAAACCATAAAGGAATGATCAAGCTGAAAGCGTTTGAAGAAGAAGCGCTGAAAAACCTCGGAATTCAATTGATCGAAGGGCAGATGTCTGAAAATGAACGGGAAGTTTTGATGCCGATACATTTGAACGGACTAGATGGAACAATTTACGAGACCGGAGACATGATGACGCTCAAAGTTAATGGTTCAGAAGTGACGTATACGGTTGCAGGTCTGATGGGACTTAACAGTTTTGAATTTCAAAAAGATGGTCTCTACAATTGTGGCAAAACTGGAGCATGGCACAGCCGGACAGCCGATAGAGATTGCGCTGTCTTTAAAAGATCCAAAAGAAGCGTATGCATTTGCGGAAAGTTTAAAAGAAGAATATGGATTTTCACAGGCACAGATCACTACCAATGAAATGCTGCTGCAGTCTGATGGTGTGACGAGATCAGAGCAGACGATGCAAGTATTGTATCGAATGGCGGCGATTGACATTCTGATTATGATATTTACATCTGTCTTTGTCATCAAGATAGTTTTGATATTTCGATTATGGAGCGAATCAAGCAGTATGGAATGTTAGCGAGCATAGGCGCTACTTCAAAGCAGATTTGGAAAAATGTGTTGTTTGAGGGGGGCGTGCTTGGAGTGATTGCGCTTCCATTGGGTATTCTGTGTGGTGTTTTTGCAATCTGGGTTACACTTTTGACAGTGGCGCAGATATTGGCAGGAAGGGGCCTTGCCGATATTCCATTGCATTTATATGTATCGTGGCAAACACTTGCGATTGCGGTGCTGATTGCAATTATCACAATTTATCTCTCTTAGGTCATTCCTGCGAGAAAAGCAGTCAAGATTGCCCCGATGGATGCAATTCGTGATTCGGCAGGCATTAAAATTACAGGAAAGAAATTGCGTACTTCTAAGCTGCTTTCAAAAATATTGGGCGTAGAAGGAGAGATTGCGAGCAAGAATTTAAAACGAAGCCGGAAGAAATACAGAACAACTGTATTCTCCATTTTTTTGAGTGTTGTGCTGTTTATTTCGATTAGTTCTGTTATCCAATATGGATTTTTATTGCAAAGCTACGCATATCAGGAGATGGAGTATAATCTTTATAGTGCAATAGAAGATTCCGATATTTCACGGGAGCAGCAGGAAAAACTTTATGGGAAAGCAGCAAAGGCAGACGGAATTAAAGAAAGTATGGTTGTGAAACGTCAAATCTGGAATATTGTACAAGGTAATTATACAGAAGAAGCATTGGGAGATATGAATGGCGTTATATGATTCGATTGAAGTGGAGGCGGAAGATTTATATATCACATTTCACTCCATTCCGGATGATCAATATCGTACATATGTAAAAGAGCAGGGTCTTTCTTATGAGGATGCAAAAGAGAAAGCCATTATCTGCGATACACAACGAAGAACGATTTATGACAGGACTACAGGGGAGACTATTCCAAAACAGTTTCAACTGCTGAACAGCAAGGCAGGAGATACGCTTTCCTATCGCATGTTGTCAGAGGATGGAGAATAAAAAGAAGTAGAGTCAATGGAGCTTGCAAAACGGACCGAAGAACTTCCATTTGGAGTGGAGGCGGATTATTATTCTGTTATTGCTGTTATTTTAGATGAAATGATGACAAAAATGAGCGGCACACTGGATGGCTTTTATGCGGGAGCGGAAGATACAAAAATATTACAGGAAGAAATTCAGAGATTATACAATCCCAACGAATATGACGCTTAGAAGCCGTGAATTTGCGATACTGCGCTCAGTTGGAATAACAGAAAAAGAATTTCGAAAGATGATTCGCTGTGAAAGTATTTTATATGGTACAAAGGCGTTGGCTTTTGGGGTTCCAGTCGGGGTGGCACTATCCTATGGAATGTACAAAGTGTTTGTCGGTATCATTGAGGTACCGTATGTGATTTCGTGGAAAGAAATCTTGATTGCGGCAGCGGCAGTGTTTTTGATCATCTTTTGGACGATGTGTTATTCTGTTAAAAAAGCAGAGAAGCAGAATATTATTGAAACAATTCGAAGTGAGAATATCTAGTTGTAAATGTGACAGGCTTGTGATAAACTAAAAACATAATAGAGGGAAGTCCTATTAAGAATATGGCACAGATGATAAAGAGTTCAGAATACGTATGGAGGAAAGAACTATGAAAAATGGGATGAAGAGGGGAATTGGAATTGTGCTTGCTGCAACGATGGCAACATCTACAATGGCAGCTGGAATTGGAGGACGGGTAGTATATGCAGAAGATGTAGTGTCGATGAGAAAAGAAATCGAGGCACAATCATTTATTCCGAATGCGGAAGATTTTCCAGGCAGTCGTACTTTGTTTGAGGGGTATGTGCAAAAGACATTATACGGGGAACGCAGCTTTGCCTTATTTGGAAACTTCGGCGGGAATATTCTTACTGGAGTTAATAAGGAAGTATATGATCAAGTAAAGAAGGCAGTTATTAATGTTGCGAATGGAAAAGACAGTGTGGGGAAGGTGACGGAGGACGATATTTCCACAGAGTTTGTGGTGGAGGTAGATGCGGCGTCGGTAAATCAGTTTGATCCGAATAAACTTATGCAGGCACTTCTTGTGGATTGCCCGTATGAATTGTATTGGTTTGATAAGACAAAAGGATTCCAGTGGGGGCAAAATTCAGGCAATAAAGGAAAAATTATCTTACGCTTTTCGGTTGCCGATGCATATGCAGGAACCGTAGATTTTACGGTGAATGGAAAGAAAGCGGGTGCAACGCTTGCAGCAGTGGAGCGGGTAAAGGAGATTGTGGAGAGACACAAGGACGAGACGGATTTGGAAAAACTGACTTCTTATAAAGAAGAGATCTGTAAGCTGGTGGATTATAATTATGAGGCAGCGGGCGGTAATGGAAGCGGATACGGGGACCCATGGCAGCTTATTTATGTATTTGACGGACTGGAAGAGACGAAAGTAGTGTGTGAGGGTTATGCGAAGGCATTCCAGTACTTGTGCGACTTAAGCCAGTTCCGGGACAGTAGTTTTTCATGCTATACAGTGACTGGAGATATGGACGGAGGAACCGGAGCTGGTGCTCACATGTGGAATATTGTGGCGCTTGGCGGAGAGAACTACCTCGTGGACATTACAAACAGTGATGACGGTTCAGCGGGCTATGACGGTTCTCTGTTCATGGCATGGACAACAAAGGGAGATGTGACGACTGGGTATAGCTTTGAGGCGCCGCATTCAATGGGAGGTTATATTAAATTTTCTTATGATGCGGATATGTTTGATTTCTATGGAGAACAGATTCTAACCATTGCTGATTCGAAATATGTGATTCCGGCAGAGGAGACGGTGACTATCAAGACACAGCCAAAGAATCCGGAGGCGGTGACTTACGGATATCAAAAAGCACCTGAGATGAAAGTGGCTGCAGAAAAAGCGTCAGATGCAACAGGAGCAATTACATATCAGTGGTACAATGGAGACAAGACAAAGGTAGAAGGGGCAACGGAAGCTTCCTATGCACCGAAGAATCTGGATGCAGGTACACATACGTTTTATTGTGCAGTGAGCTGCGACGGCTATATAGTCAACAGTAATGTAGTTACAGTTACGGTCAATAAGGCTTTGAGCACTGTTTCAGACATGAGCAAAATTGATAAAACATATGATGGAACAGCTGTGGAAGCGCCGAAATATGCAAAGACAGGAGACGGGGCGGTATCAGTAGAATATAAGGAAAAAGGAGCTTCAGATTCTTCTTATACAAAGACAGCGCCTGTGAACGCAGGAAAATATACAGTTCGGATATCAGTTGCGGATACAAAGAACTATAAAGCGGGAAGTGCAACATCAGATTTTGAGATTACTGCAAAACCATTGTCGGTAACGGTCAAAGTAAAAGATAAAGAATACGATGGGACAAAGGCGGCAGAGATTGAGCGTGCAGTGCTCAACGGTGTCGCTGATGGAGATGACATTGTATTACAGAATGGAACAGCGGAATTTGCATCTGTAGAGATTGGAGATAACATTCCAATTGTATTTGTGAAACCGTTTGCGGTTACAGGAGCGGAAAAAGCAAATTACACACTTACCCAGCCTACAGGTGTGACAGCATCAATTGGTGCTTATGTGGCGGATAAGGGAACTGATTACGCAGTAAATTCCAATGACTGGCAGAAAGAAGATTTTATTGTGACAGCAGGAGAAGGAAAGAAGATTTCTGTTTCCGATGGTGAGGGGGCAGAATGGAAAGACTCTTTGATCGTATCAGAAGAGGCGGAGGGAAGTCTGAAGTTTTATGTCAAGGATGTAAAAACAGGAGTGATTTCCTTATCAGTTACTGAGAGTTATAAGATTGATAAGACAGCACCGAATGGGGACATATCTTATAATGGTGATTCTATGAAAAAGATGATTGGAGAGGTGAAATTTGAGCACATATTGAATGAAGCGGTGGACGTAAGGCTTGAAGGAGCGGATGGTCTGAGCGGAGTGGAATCTGTATCACATTATATTTCACGGAGTATTTTGACAGAGGATGAGGTCAAAAAAGTCAAGGATTGGAAGGAAGGAAAAGAACTTTCGATTGCGGCAAAAGATCAGGATCAGTTTGTTGTCTATGTGAAAGTGACAGATAGGGCAGGAAATATGGCGTATTTTGCATCAGCAGGTTCTGAATTTGATACAAGTGTTGCGGTGATTTCAGGAGTCAAAGATGGAGCGACTTACTATGCGACACGGAAGGTAACAGTCAGTGATAAGAATCTTGCTTCAGTGACAGTAAATGGCGCGTCCAGTGAGCATGAATTTACTATTTCTGGTGTGGATGTGCAGACAGAGTACACGATTGAGGCGTTGGATGAAGCAGGGAATCGTGTGAGTTATGTGGTGACGATGAGTCCGATATCTACATTGAACGATCAGATTAAGGATTTGGAGTGGGGGAATGTAACACCTGAAAATCAAACACTGTTGGAGACTGTTCTTAGCAAAGCAAAGGAAAATATGGCATATGCGACAGAGGAAGAGAAAATAGTACTGAATGATGTTGTGGCAGTGTGCAGCAGTTTATTGTCTAGAGTTTCCGTGATGAATGAATTGGAACGAATCACGAATGAATTGGGAAAATATCATCCGGATAGTTTGAGAAGGTCAGACAAAGCAAATATTAAGCAGCTTGTAGAGGATATGGATGCGCTTCTCTTGGAAAAAATGCTGAAAGAAGAGGAACGTACAGCGATTAAAGATTTGAAGAAACAGGCGGAGAAGTTTCTGGAGGCAATTGAAAAGCTCCCAACGGAGCAGAAATCCACGATTCCAAAAGAAGAGAAAAAGGGGAATCCAAAAGGAATACCAAATACAGGAGATATTGCTTCTATATGGGGCTGGCTTGTGGGGGTGGCAGCGGCAGGTGTAACTATTTTTGGAACAAGTGTAAAAGGAAGAAAAACAGAAGGGTATCAAGACAATCAGAAGTAAAAGAGTGTTGAAAGATGAATGAACGCAGGATATGTCTCGAGAAGGATGTATCCTGTAAGTTGTTCTAATTTAGATTACAAATAAAAAAGTTGTGATATTTTTGGAGTGTACAGAAAAATGGATTGAGAGATTTGAGGAGGAAACTATGAAAAAGACAGACAGTATCAGAGTGAGAGTGGGAATTTTAGTTATAGGTGTATTTTTGGCAATTGTGTTGCTTGCAACCTGTATTATTGGTGGACTTGGGAAAATTAGAAATAGCAATAAAAAGATAAGCGATGCAATTGTACTTCACACTACGGCATTAGAGAGTGAAAAAGGTCACTATGCGTGGGTAGAAAATCTTGGATCGGCATTGAGTTTTGGGACAGAGTTTACGGGGAGCAAAAATGATACAAATTGCGTACTCGGCAAATGGCTGTATTCAGAGAAGAATTCAGGAAACGAAGAAGTGGAAAATATGAAAGAAGAAATAAAAAGCATTCATAAAGAAATCCATGAATCGGCTGATGAGGCATTGGCGCTGAATAAAACAGATAAAAAGGCAGCAGAAGATATGTACGTGAATACAATTAAATCCAATATTACACAATTAGTAAACAAACTAGACAACATCATAACAATTGGACAGGAAATGACTGATTCAGCGGAAAAAGAGTTGGCAAGTACAGTAAGAAATACGGTTATTGTGGTGAGTGCTGCAATTTTATTGATTGTTGCAATTTGCTTATTATTGATTATTTATGTAACAAAAGGCGTCATTAATCCATTGATACTGATTACAGAAAACAGTAAAAAACTAGCTGAGGGAAATCTGAATTTTCAGATTGATATCCAAAGTAATAATGAAGTAGGAGAGCTAGCACAGTCTTTGAACACTTCTGTTTCGGAGCTTGCATCCTATGTCAGAACAATTCAACAATCTATGGAAAAACTGGCGCAGGGAGATCTTTGCGTGGAGTGTGCAGATCAATTTAGGGGTGAATTTTCTTTGATACAACAGTCAGTCTGTTCGCTCACGAATTCGTTAAAGAAAGCGTTTTTAAAAATTCAGAATACGTCGCATGCTGTAAAAAATGCTTCAGAGCAGTTATCGAATAATACACAGATGTTTGCGCAGGGGTCTACAGAGCAGGCGAGTACGTCAGAGGAGCTATCAGAGAAACTTTCCCAAATTTCACATCAGGTAAAAGAAAGTGCTTCTGTAGCAGAAAATGCTAAGGTTCAGGCGAATGTAGTGAGAGAAGAGATGTCAGACAGCAGTAAAAAAATGGAAGAGCTTGTTGATGCAATGGAAGAGATGAATCGGCATTCGAAGGAAATTGAAAAAATTATACATACGATTGAAGATATAGCTTTCCAGACGAATATTCTTGCATTAAATGCAGCTGTGGAAGCAGCTCGTGCCGGGGAGGCGGGAAAAGGGTTTGCAGTTGTTGCAGACGAGGTGAGAAGCCTTGCATCGAGAAGCGCACAGGCATCAAAAGATACGGCAGTACTGATCACAAGTTCCATTGGTGCGATTGAGAATGGAGTTCGTATTGCAAATGACACAGCGGGAATACTGGAAAACACTGTAAAAAATACAAATGAAGTGACGAAGATCATCAGCGATATTTCGGATATTGCAGCAGAAGAGGCTGTTTCGATTGAGTCGGTAAGTGAAGGTATTGCACAAATTGCGTTGGTAATCAATTCTAATTCAGCGACGGTAGAGGAGAGCGCAGCCTCTACACAGGAGATGTCAACGATGGCGAGTGAACTGAACGATCTGGTTGGAGAGTTTAAATTGCAATAGTGATAAATAGCAAAAGGGACAGGAGAACTGTACCGGAACATAAAATCCATGGTCAATTTGGAGGTGTTTCATGTCCATAAGAAAAGAGAAAGCAAAAGATTATGAAATTATATATTCAGTAATAAAGAAAGCATTTGACAGTACCAAGCACGCAGATGGAAATGAGCAAGATTTGGTCAATGCGTTGAGAAATGGTGATGCGTATATTCCTGAGTTATCATTGGTTGCAGAAGTTGATGGTGTCATTGTGGGACATATCATGTTTACAAAAGCGAAAGTTGAGGACACGGTAGTGTTAGCATTGGCTCCGTTATCAGTCTTACCAGAATGTCAAAGACAAGGAATAGGCACTGCTTTAATAAAAGAGGGACATAGAATTGCAAGAGAACTAAACTATGGATATTCGATCGTATTAGGGAGTGAAAAATATTATCCGAGAGTGGGATATGTACCAGCAGATTTATTTGGAATCAAAGCGCCGTTTGATGTGCCAAGAGAAAATTTTATGGCGTATAAATTAAAGGACGATGCAGGAAAGGTTTGTGGTGTTCTTAAGTACGCAAAAGAGTTTGGAATTCATTAGATTAAAGATGAGTGGAGAGGACAATAGTTGTGTTGATACAAAGTTGTGGAGGAATTTTAATATGAATATTGCGATTGATATTGATGACACATTAACGGAATCATTTGATTATTTTCTGCCGTATGTGGCAGAGTATTTTGGTGCAGACGAAGAAGAATTGAGAAAACAGAACATATCATACAGTAATCTGCTAAAAGAGTGGAAAAAAGATGAAATAGGCTTTTGCAAGGCTTACTATGACCGCATTGTGCCAGACACACCATTTAAGCCAGATGCTGCCTGGGGAGTGAAGAGACTGCGGGAACTTGGCCATCGCATTGTAATTATCACTGCTAGGACGGATGTGCTTTACACAGACCCGTATCAAACGACAGAAACAGAACTTGCCAATGGCGGCATCTGTTATGATAAACTGATCTGTACGTTTGATAAGGCGAAGGCGTGTGTAGAAGAAGGAATCTCCATTTTGATTGATGATTCTTTAGCTCACTGTGATGCTGCTTCCGAAAAAGGAATTTCTACGCTTTTGTTCTCCAGCAAGGCAAATCAATACGAGGAGACGGAGCATATCCGTGTCTCGAATTGGGAAGAAGTAATTGAGAAAATTATGAGTGGGACGATTAAATAATTTTTTCAATGGATAACAAAGCCGTTTTTTTGTCCAATCCACCTGCGTAGCCGGTAAGCGTTCCATTTTTGCCGATTACGCGATGACAAGGAATGATAATGGAAATTTTATTACGCCCAACAGCCTGTCCGACAGCTTGTGCTGACATATGTGCAATACCTTTTTGCTTGGCGATTTGAGCTGCGATGTCTCCGTAAGTTGTTGTCTGACCATAGGGAATCTGTTCTAAAATATTCCATACGGCAGTTTGAAAAGGGGTGCCTGTCATATGAATAGGCGGAGTGAAATCAGGTTTTTGTCCAGAAAAATAAAGGTCAAGCCATTGCTTCGTCTGTTTAAAGATAGGCAGCTCTTTTTCTTGATGCTCTGGATCAAGATTGTAGGCGTAGTGCAGCTGATTTTCAAACCAAAGACCAGTCAGGCCGATGTCATCAGCAGCCATCAAAAGCTTTCCAAGTGGTGAGGAATAATAGTTAATATATTTCATAAGAACCTCCTTAAAAATTTATATAGGTATTATAGCATTTTTAAGAAATACTTTGAAATGCTTTTTTGAAGCGAGAAAGAATACGAAGCTGTTAGATAAAATGGAGATATTGTGGATGCTTAATTGACAAAATGGAAAATAAACGGTAAAATATAGGAAAGAGGTGATGGTATGACGATTGAAGAGATGAAAAAAAGAAAGAGAGAATTTGGTTATACATATAAACAGATTTCGAAGTTGTCGAATGTTCCGCTCGGAACGGTACAGAAGATTTTTGCGGGTGTGACGGAGTCTCCGAGATATGATAAGATCGCAGCACTGTCACAGATTTTTGAGAATGATACTGCTTTATGTGTTCAGGAAGCTCGGAGCATTTATAACGTGAAGAGGCAGGGAGAGGTATACATTGGAAGATTATTATGCTTTGCCGGAGGAGCAGAGGGGGGAGCTGATCGATGGTGTGATTTACGATATGTCGGCGTCGACATCGGTACATCAACTTTTGGGGACGGAGATATTGCTTGTATTAAAAGACTATATCAGAAAGGAACAAGGCTTATGTGTTCCTGTTGCCTCTCCGATTGATGTACAGCTTGACTGTGATGATAAGACGATGGTACAGCCGGATGTCATTGTGGTTTGTGATCGGGAAAAGATTCAGAATCGTTGTATTTATGGTGCACCGGATTTTGTCGTAGAAGTATTGTCAAAGTCGACTAGAAAGAAGGATTTGGTACTTAAGCTGAACAAGTATATGACCGCCGGAGTGCGAGAGTATTGGCTGGTAGATCCTGATAGAAAAAAAGTGATTGTGTACGATTTTGTGAAAGAGGAGTATCCGGTGATGTATGGATTCGAGGAAAGAATACCAGTAGGTATTTTTGATGGAGACTGTGAGGTGGATTTCTAGGAAATCTACGGATATGTAAAAGATATTGTTGGTGATTGGAATCGAAAAAGAATCCTGCATCTACACGGAGATGCGGGATTCTTTTTCCTCGAATAATGTGCGAACTTTTGTGATGACACTGGCGAATGCAAGTGCGTACAAAGAGCCGAAGGCATTGGTGAAGATACGCAAAAAGATTGCCATCGGAAGTCCGAAGATTGGAGTAGCAATTGCCAATGCACCGAAAGAGTTAAACACTGTCTGCCATCCATAGGTTGCCGAAAGACCAACTCCGATACCACCGATCATTCCAATATAACCGTAGCAGCTTTCCGGAAGCACAGTATAGAGTACGAGAAAGCAGATGGCTCCGAGAATATTGCCGGGTGCACGGAATTTGACGCGAGATTCCATATCTTTTCGGAATGGAAGGAGAACGGACATCGCCGCAATACCAATCCACATCACACGCGGAATTCCGAGAAGTGAAGCAATTAGCATCGCACTGGAGACACCGAGTGTCAGACGAATCTGCCATCTTGTGCGAGCAGAAGATAAATCGAATTCCTGAAACAGATGCCGGAAACTTCGTTTATAAGACATTTTTTTGTGGTTCCGGTATAAAATCAAGGCAGTAGCTGCTGCACCGACTAAAAGTCCGATCAGTCGGAGAGTATAATCATATCCGCTGACATCGTATCCCTGCAATAACAGATAAGCTAACACGAATGTGGAGTGATTGGACATAATGACATTGTGGCAGCCGAGCAGCATCAGAGCAAAGATACAGATTATGTTCACAAAGAATGCGATACCCGGAGAGACCATATTGGTCAATCTTGGACCAACTGCGAGAATACAGAAGATGATCAAAATACTAAATGCACCATGCGGATTGTGAATACCCATATCGGCATAACGAAATACCATGACGGATAATAATACAACGACGCCGACGATGCTATTGTTTGCTCCGAAAAGTTTTGTGTAAATAGTAACAAAAGCAACGCAAAACGAAACGGTTAATAAAATTTTAAATAAGTAGATTGCGATGTGCTTTCGCTTTTCTTTAGGGTCAGTTATGCTTGCAATATAGGATTTTGAGCCGACCTGATCCAATTGTAATTCTTGATAAAAAGTCATATGACTACCTCCCTGTTTTTTCATCTTGCAGCAATTCATTTGCTGTCTGAATCTGTGTGGTTAGTGATTCGAAAGATTCTGCGCCGAGCACTTCTTTCAGTTTGTAGATTGGCTCCAGATAATAACGATAGGTGCAATCCAGTTCCATATTTCCCGTCTCTGTAATCAAAAGCACATAACTGCGCTTATCTGTCTCGCAATAGTGCTTTTTAAGAAATCCTTTCTTTTCCAGATGGTCGATCAGACGGCTGACTGCGGATTTGCAAAGTCCCATCTGGACAGTCAAATCCTGTGGAGTTAAGGCGTGATCCGACAGTACGATTCTGGAAAGCAGATCCATTTCCTGAGCAGATGTGATTCCTTCTTTTTTGGCACGTCTTACGTGAAGTGTAGAAAAAAGTCGAATTTCCTGCATGATTTTCATCATATCCAGCCATGTGTAATCTTGCATAAACCAGCCTCCTTTTAAATGGTTAACAAAGTGAATTATATAATATAATATGCGAAAATGAGAGAGCTGTCAATCATTTTTACAAAAGGAGTGAACAGTAACTAAGGTAATAGTAACCAAAAAGTCTTTTCTTGATGGGGAAAATGTGTGGACGTATACTGAAATTAACTATGACGAATATATAAGGAGAGAGAAGAGATGACAAGATTGGAACAACAGATACAATTTCTTGTGGAGATTGATAAAGTGAAAAATATTTTTCGCCAGACGTATCTGGCAGATGGAAACAGAAAAGAAAATGATGCTGAGCATTCCTGGCATATTGCATTGATGGCGTTTTTATTGAAAGAACATGTGGAGGAGCCGGTAGATGTAATGAAAGTGATTATCATGGTGCTGATTCATGATCTAGTAGAGATTGATGCGGGAGACACTTATGCGTATGATGCAGCAGGGGCAGCTGATAAGCGTGAGAGGGAAGAAAAAGCAGCAGAGCGTATTTTTGTCTTGCTTCCAAAAGATCAGGGGATATATTTCAGAGAATTATGGGAAGAATTTGAGGCTTACAAGACTGCGGATGCAAAGTATGCACATCTGTTAGATAATTTTCAGCCGGTTTTATTAAATGATGCATCCGGTGGGAAGAGTTGGGCAGAACATGGAGTGAAAAAGTCACAGATTTATAAGAGAAATAAAAAAGTGGAAGCGACATCAAAATCAGTGTGGGAAATGATGCAAAAAATTGTGCAGAAAAATATAACACTTGGGAACATAAAAGACGAATAAGAATTATTGTATCTCAGGAAAGCGAGATGAAATTGTAGAGTATTTAGAGAAGACGGATATTAGCTCGATTCTAGTTGATGAAGCCAAGTTAAGTGAATTGAGTAATTAAATACTGTTACTGTTTTTAGAAAAGATGCAAAAAGCCCACACGACAAACGCATGAGCAAATAAATAGGGTAGAGGGAGACTATGAAGAAAAGTCTGTAAATAAGAGTTTGTCAAGTAAAGTGTGTAAATTTTTTTGATTTTTTATTGGCGGTCAAATT
>MJGMH1__coassemble_2128_pt1 | contig 24577 bp, 27 predicted proteins | sample MJGMH1__metabat2_high_PE_009 | metagenome-assembled genome bin MJGMH1 | reverse complement strand
AATGACATGTCTTATGTCAGTTTTTTCAGTTTACACAAAACTTGAAACGGTCTCCCAATATATGACTTGAAATAATTATTGTCATATGCTTCTCCTGATTTATTTTAAGAATAGTATTTCTCAATTCATGTATTCCTTATGGATCTAAGCCATTAGCTTCATACCAAGAGAATAATTTTTTACTTTTTTTCTATCTGCATTTAATCCTAATAAATGCAACAATTCCTTAATTGTACCTTTTTTGTCTTTAATTCCTAATGCAATACACTTTAGCATTAGATTATCATATCCACTTAAATTCAAATGAAGTCCTAGGTTTTCTATTAGGTTCCCAATCTTTTCTTTAGATACTGTTTTAATCACCCCACTTGTAGGGATATGGTCCTATGTCAAGATTTAGTACAAGTTAAAATGAGGTTTTCCCCATCTTAGCTTACCAGCTGCAAATCGTTCTGCTGAAGCCTGCGATACATCTTTTCATAATCATCAGGCGACATATAATCGCAATGGCTATGAATTCCCTTAGTGTTATAGAAGGCTTCCAAATATTCGAACACCAATCGGTATGCATGTCCATAATCATGGATTTTGAATCGGTTCAGCCATTCTCGCTTAATCCGGGAATGGAACGACTCAATACATGCATTATCCCATGGATATGTCTTTTTAGAATAACTGCACTGCATGTTTGCGGTTACTTGTTTATATTCTTTGGACACATACTGGCTGCCACAATCCGAGTGCAGAATCAAAGGCTCTTCGATGTTACATCTTGCTTTGGCTTTATTTATAGTTTCAATCACACAGCATACTTCCAATGTTTTTGAAAGCATCCACGCCATGATTTTTCTGGAATATAAATCCATAATGCTAGTCAGATAAACAAATCCGTCTATTGTCCAGATATAGGTAATGTCGGAACACCAAACAACATTCGGGCGTTCTGGATTAAATTGTTCATCAAAAATATTTTTTAATTCACTGCTGAAGTCAGAATCTTTGGTTGTGATTGTCCATGGTTTTACCCACTGAGCTTTAATGCCCAGTTGTTTCATAATAATATGTCTCTTTGTTAATCACAATCGTAACCCATTAGATGCAAGGTCAGCGAATTTCCGCTGTTATCACATCTGTTATCCTCCTTTGAGATACACTCACTGAGAATTTGGGAAAGGAGTGCCTTTAACTTAGTCAAGTAAATCTATTTTTTCCAAAAGGTATGTTAAAACATTTTCCTCGTCTATAACAATTTTTGCTTGGCATGCCATACCATTTACAAGAGAAGCTTCTTCTCCCTCTTTATTCTTAATCGTCATATGATCGCATTTAACTTTCACCATATAATATGCATATCCAGTATTTTGGTCTATAGATATATCTCTTGCAATATTTTCTACCACACCTGTGAAATCCCCATATTCGCTAGATGGATATGCCACAATCTCAAACTTAACTTCCTGTCCTTCTTTTAATTTTGCAATATCAGAATTTTGAACATAAATTTCCGCATAATACTTTGACTCCCGCTCAGGATAAATCGTTCCAAGCGAAGTTCCCTCTTGTACATACATTCCTGTTTTTAAATCTTTTGTAGCATGATAATATCCTGATGCACCAGCTCTTATGGTGCAATACTAGTTTTCTAGTACCATATCGAAAATTCAAGCCTTTCATTTCAATATCTCCTGCGAGACTTTCTGGTGACACTTTTCGGTATTCACTCTCTGTTTTTTCTGCTTCTAAATCTAATATCTCCCCCAACCTGTCTGCGGCTACCACTGCCGTCTGCATCTGTGGCTGTAGATTAATTAGATTTTTAACCGGATCCAAAAAATATACCAACAGAGAATTGAAAGTAATAAGAGATCCTATGGTCATCTCTCCCTGAATAACACTAACCCCACCAACCCACAATATCACCGTTCCTCCAACTAGTTCTATAAATATTTTTAGAGAGGACTGCAGATTACTTACCCAGCTTAAATCAAAGACACTTCTTAACAATTTTACAAATTTAATTTCTGTCTCCCGATTCGTCTTGCGTTCTGCATTATATGCCTTTATAGTCTGAATACCATTTAAGGATTCAACCATATAAGATGTAAGTTGCGCATTATCTTCCATCTGTTTTCGGTTCAGTTTTTCATACCATTTATTAAAACTTGCAACAATGGTACAGTAAAGAATCACAATAATCACTGCGATGCCGAATAATTTTGTATTTTGGGCATACAAAATGACCGCACCTGCCACAGCCATAAGCGTATCTATCATAATGGTAAGAACTGCCCCTGAAATAGCATCTCTTACTTTTCCGGCATCATTAAATCGGGAAATAATTTCACCCACTTTTCTTTTTCCAAAAAAGTTCATGGGGAGATCCATCACGTGACGGTAATATCCCAACAGCAGTGCTATGTCCAGCTTTTGACTTAAGTATAATAACAAATGTGACCGAAATGCATTTAATAACACTTTAAACACATTCAGAAGAATCACTCCTATGGACAGGGTCGTTAATGTTTTCTGCAATCCATCTGGAAGCACACTGTCAATTAGCTCTTTGAAATAAAATGCTCCCACTATTCCCAATATCGTATACACCAGCGAAGCGATAAAAATATGTAGTAATAATTTTTTCTGTGGCAATAGTAAATGAAAAAAGCGACCAAACAACCCTTTTGTTTCATCACCCTTCTTAAAAGTTTCATTCTTTACTAACAAAATTAAAACACCACTCCACTGATACTTTGGTGCTTTTCCTTCCTCATGGACTTCTCCCAAAAATTCTTCTGGTGTCAGTTTTACAATTCCAACTCCTGGATCTGCTATTATCACTTGTTTTTTGTGATTTTATGTATCACTACATAGTGTAATAAATTTCCATCCACAATCATATGAGCAATACAAGGAAGTGGGAACTCTGAAAAAAAGGCTTCTTTATTTCCCTTGACACCTTTCGCACTGAAACCTAACAACTCTGCCGCTTTAATCACACCATATACATTTGTTCCTTCTTTATCTGTTCCCGCAACTTCACGAATCTTGGTAATGCCTATTTTGTAGCCATTTTGTTTACAAATGGTTGCAAGACATGCCGCTCCACAATCTGTGATGTCATATTGTTTTATGCAATAATATTTCATTGCTCATATTTCCTTTCATTTTAAAATATCCCTAATAATACTACACAAGCAAATATAATAGCTATAAAGTTTAACCATTTAAAAATGCTATAAAATAATACGTGATTTAGCAGCGTGACCATAATAGAAGTAAAAAATAGCACTAAACACGCCTCTATATCAAAAAATAACATGATAAATCCAAGCTAAGAAAATAAAATAAGCAAAACCTTTACTGAACTTGATGATTTTACCTTTAATTTATCATCTGTTTCATACCAATATGAATGTAATCCATTATTAAAGATATAAGCACCTGGTGAAACCTGACAAACCGCATTATATATTACAATAATCTCCTATTCTCGCCGCAATTAAAGCAACGCCTATAATTGTTAAAATCATCACAAATACTGCATCTAATACTCCTCGAAATAATACTGCTGTAAATAATGGCAATACACCCCAATAATATATTCGGTGTAATTACTATAATGATGAATCTTATTTTACTAACCAGCTTCGTACAATAAACAACGCAACTCAGTAAATCTTTTGAAACATATATTTCTTTTACTCCCTCGTGCGTAAACAATAATGCGTGAATAATTTTGTGTAAGAATTGAAGTGGCAAAATAATAATACCGCTAAAAATAATCGAAAAAAGAATGACATTCTTCTCAAATTGATTATTTGAAAGCAAATCAAAAATTGTCAATCCTGTAATAATCAAGGAAGAAACAATTACAGGTAATGATATTAAAAACCCTTTTTTCATTAATGTATTTATGTCCTCAGGTTCTTCAAATTTTATGCCTGTAATTGATTTTGAAGCAGGTTCTAATTGTTTCTCATCTTCAAAAATTCCTCTAAACTTAATATTGAACAAATTTTACCCCTTTTTAAACAGCTGATTTTTTTGATTAATTTTAATGAGTCTAATATTCAAAGTAATCTACAGGTTTTATAAATGATTTAATCGTTTCCAAATTCATCGCTTTTGAATTACCTTCCCTGTAATCCCATACAGCACTCACATCAAAATAAGCATCTTTACCATCAATCGTCACCTTATTAAGTGCATGACCAATATAGGAAACACTTTGTTTTACATCTCCAATTATTATAGACGCTTCGATTCCGACACGATTACATAAATAAACCAATGCCTTTGCATACCCCAAACAAAGCGCCTTTTTATCTAATATACTAGATAAACTTGATGGAAACATATAATATTCAAAAAAGTCATCTGGATTTTCAAAAATATCTTCACCTTTATTCTCTAATATATCAATACTCTCCCTATCATATTTAAGATTGTTGTCAATCCAATCAATAAAATAATACAATGTATCACGTTGACCACTGCCTTGAGGTATATTATCAATGACTTGATCCAGCAATTCTCTTCCTTTACTTTCCATCTCCAACACATTTCTTATTTGTTTCTCATCAACATTACCGGCTGAAAACTCCGAAAGATTGGTAATACGATTATCTGGTGAAATATTTGCATCCTTCGGCGTGAAGGAAGATGAATATAAAAACAAAATACATTTATCATATACAGGTTCATTCTTATAATCAATTTCATCAGAAGTTATTCCTCCTGAAGTAAAATTATCTCTTGTCAGCGGATAATACAAAAACGCAATAGAAGTATCTTCAGTAAAAACTTCAATACAATTTTTTACACGTATAAACTCTATTCCAGAAATTTCATATGGGAATTCTATCACTCCATCTTCTAAATTTCTTATCTTACCAAGAACCAGTTGATAAATGTCAAATTCTCTTTTTGTCAATTGACTTATATACGGATTATCCGATATCTTCTCATTTGTCAATGGAGGGTTCGCTAATTCTATGGCTTTGTTCTTTTTTGTGGTTTGTATCTTGAAGCTCACTAATAGCCCAATTAAGGCAAAAACACCCAACAATATTATTATCTTTTTTTTATTGCTCATATGTCCTCCATTCTGCTATTTTATTAAAATTTCATCAATATATTTTTTATATATCTTAACTTTGGATGAATAGCCCCTTTTCTTACATGGTAATTGATTTCTTCCAAAATACTAAAAGCCGCATCATAATATCATAAAGAAAATAATAGAACTTTTACATGATCTCCGTTCGGATTTATTTGAGAATTAAAGTTTTCTACATTACATAGTTCTTTTATAATAATATTGAATCTTGAATATTTGGATTTATAGAAAATTAAAGTTGTATAAGTTCCAAAAACAAAGAATCAATTACATTGTTTCATCGGCTTTAAAGTCATCCAACGCCTATAAAAAGAAAGGCACTCCCATTTCAGAAATCTTTCAGTATCTGTTTCTTTTAATTTTTTCCACCAGAAGCATGTATATGAATCTGCTTACCAGTAGAAATATTCCGCCTTTTGCAAAAGATACTGTCTATCGTTTTATTAAAATGATTCAGATTAACTAGATACGTTTTACAACCATTCTTTCAAGCAGAATCATTCAGGAAGCTATCGTTCCCCTAGACTCGAAAGCCCGTGCAAATGTTTTAATCATTGATGATTCCATGTTTCAACGGAAGCGTTCCAAAAAAGTAGAGCTCCTTGCAAAGGTATTCGTTCACACTAAACACGCATATAAATTTGGCTTTCGTATGCTTACATTAGGCTGGTCAGATGGAAATACTTTTCTTCCGGTTAGCAGTGTGCTTCTTTCAACCGATAACAAGAAAAATCGCGGGAATGAAGCAAATGCGGTAGATAAAAGGGCTGTTAGATACAAACGTCGTCAGCTGGCTATACAAAAGGGAACAGCTGTAATACTCAAGTTATTGAAACAGACTAAAAGAGCTGAATTTCCGGCAAAATATGTCGTTTTCGACAATTGGTTTTCATCTCCGAGCTCCATTCATGCTATAAAAGAAATCGGATATGATGTTATCGCAACGGTAAAGAATACACCCAAAATGTTTTTCCGTTATGACGGTGAAGAGTGTCCGTGATATCCATCTACAATAAAAACAAGAGGCGAAGAGGACGCTCTAGATATCTGTTATCTGTCATGGTTGATGTCGTAAAGGATGGTAAAACCATTTCAGCCAAAGTTGTCTATGTTCGCAACCGCAATAAAAGAAAAGAATATTTGTGTATCATTTCCACAGATACCGAACTTGATGAGGATGAGGTTATCTGTATCTATGGAAAACGATGGGATATCGAAGTTTTCTTTAAGGTTTGTAAAAGCTATCTGCACTTAAGTAAGGAATATATATCTATGTCCTATGATACAATAACAGCCCATACCACAGTTATTTTTACCATATATAGGATGTTATCCGTTGAGAACCGTGAATAGAATGATGAACGGTCTCTTGGTGAACTGTTTATATATTTTTCTGACGAAATGTCTGATATCACGTCAATTCCGGCTTTTCAATTGTTGCTACAAATGTTCAGATCACTGTTTGCAGATACTACTAACATAGCAGATAAAGAAATCAATAAGCCGGTAGATGCATTCATGGATGCAATACCTGCTCTGTTAAAATCAAAACTACAAGCAACATAAACCACTGAACATTGACAACTGAATAACTGCCAGCCATTGAACTTTCAAGGTGTATAACTAAAATTTATGTGCGAAGTTTGAGTTATATAATTATAAAGTATAGCAATATATATATATCCATTTATACCCAAAAATCTGCCAGCTATCGGATTTATAGGGGTTTTAAAAAATTTCCAGACTCTAAATGGTTCACCTAATTTACATATGTATGTTTCATTATCAATTTTAATAATATGCTCCATACTTTCTTTTATTATTGTTATAAACATATTTTTTTAGGAAAAATATTTTATTAATTCATTTGTAAATTCTTCAGGAGTAGTTATAGGGTTAGTTGGTTCTATATAAAATTTATAATCATATGATAATAATTTTTTCATATTAAATTTAATGCTCCTTTATATCTATTTAATATAATCTTTTAAAGTAAGAATTTGTTTATAATTTTGAATTATTCCTATATCTGTAAATTTATCTTCTAAAAAATGAAAATATTTAAATGAAATTATATATGTCTTTTTGACTATCTTTTTATATCTTCTCAAATGTCCGCAAAGCCTTATTTTATAGGCTCTACGGGCATTTTACTTTTGTGGTAAACCTCACATATCTAGGTCTATCTTCTTATATTTTCTCTATCAAACGTGGTTAAAATCGTGGTAAATACTTCTATGCGATTAGACGCTGAACCTCTGATTTTGCGGTATCTATGGACGCATGAGCGTACCAGTTCATTGTGATACTGATATCTGAATGCCCCATGATATACTGTAAATCTTTTGGGTTCATGTTCTTGCTTGCCAGTCTTGTGCAGAACGTATGACGTAGCGTATGCGGTGTGATATGTGGCAAGGGATTGTCCTTGTGTTGCTTGTTGTATTTCTTTACCATACGGACAAATAAGGCATTGTAATCAATCGCAACTTTTGGCTTGCCCTTATGATTGACAAATAAGAAGTTGCTCCGTCCGTCTATCACAAATGGTTCTACTTTTGGGCGTTTCTTCATAACCCGTTGAAATGCCTGTATTGTTTCTCTGCTTAATGGCACTTGCCTTGTTCCGCTTTTTGTCTTAGGCGTTTCAATATAATAGCCCTGTTCCTTGCTCTTTAGTAACTGGTGGTCGATAATCACAACTTCATTCTTGAAATCAATGTCGGCTACTGTCAATCCGCATAGTTCCGAGATACGAAGTCCAGTTTTTAACAGTATCAGCACATCATCATAATACTTGTAATACACATTGTCCGTCTTGATGAATGAGAGTAAGGCTTGTTCCTGTTCCTCTGTCAATGCGACTTTCTCTTTGGTATCATTTTCTAGGACTTCACTCAACTTGAAATCAAAGGGATTTTTCCTTACGCAATCGTCTTGTATGGCGATATAGAATGACGCTTTTAACGAGCGTTTATGGTTGTTAATGGTATTGTAGGAAAAGCCTTTTTCTTTCATGCGTAACGCCCATTCCTTAGCGTCAGAGGGTTTGATTGTATCAATGCTCCTAGCACCTAACTTATCCTCTTTTAATAACCGCATGAGCTGTTCCCGTTGTTTCTGTGTGCTTTTCTTCACATTTGCCCTCTGTGCGTTCTGTTTGGCGTAAAGTTGGCAAAGCGTCATTTTCTTGCCTGTGCTGTCGATACCGTCCTCAATATCCCGTCTTATCTGCTGTTCCAGTTCTCGAAGTGAGGGTTTTTCCCGTTTTCCCTTTGGTGTCGGGTCTGTGGGTGTCAATCTCCAAGCATACACATATTTTGTGTTTCCAAATGCGTCCACATATTTATATAAGTATTTTCCGTCTGTTCGTTGGCTCTCTCCAGTATGCAGGATACGTCCTTTACTATCCCGTCTTTTTTCTTTCATGGTGTCTGCTCCTTTCCTTGTTGGAAAGAGCCTTGATATGACTTGTGTTCATCATAACACATACAAGGCTCATTTGCATTAGATTGCGTCCAATTTGTCAATGACCTGTTCAAACTGTCGGCGTTTAATCTGTATGCGGTTGCCATTCATAATGAGCCAGCCAGCGTCCTTGTTTTCCTCTGCCAAGCGTCTTAACTTGTTTTCTCCAATGCGGAAATACTTTGACGCTTCTTCAATGGTAAGGGTGTATTTTTCCCATACGGGAATATCCTGTGCATTACTCATAAAACACCCCCTCACTTTCGATTACATCTGCTATATCCGTACACATCTGTTCCACAAGCATTTCCTGTTTTTCGGAAAGGTGGGTACATTCATCAATCATTTTCATGTAGTTTGAACCTGTCAGCCTGTCGATTTCCTCTATCATCACGATTGACGGCATGCGAGAGTTGTCCATCCTTGTTCAAAATTAAAAAAGTATATCGAAGTTATTCCGAAACTGTTTGAAAAACATGATTTCTCCCTTAATCAGATTTATTTCGGTCTCGGGTACATTGGCCCTGAATACGAAAAAATCATTGAGATTTTCAATCATCAGGTGCCTCAGAAGTATCCATTTGATACTTCTCACTCCTACTTCGACTGTACAAACTTTTATTTTGAAATTGACAAAGAAAATGATTTCAAATTAAAAGGACCTTCCAAAGAAAACAAGAAGGAACCTATTGTCGGAATGGGCTTACTCCTTGATGCAAACTAGATTCCCATCGGTATGAAAATGTATCCCGGAAATGAAAGTGAAAAGCCTGTAATACGAGATATCATTGATGATTTAAAACAGCGCAGCCACATATCTGGCAGACCCATTCAGGTGGCAGATAAAGGACTCAACTGCTTTAACAACATCATGCATGCTCTAAAAGCAGGAGATGGATATATTCTCTCAAAATCTGTAAAAACCCTCCCGGAAACAGAAAAAACATGGGTACTTCTTGAGAATGATTATGTTGATGTAAAAAATAAAAAAGGTGACATTCTTTACCGCATAAAAGATTGCGTGGATGATTTTTCATATACTTACACGGATAATACCGGACACAAAAGAACACTGAAGCTTACGGAAAAACGTACTGTAGCATTCAATCCAAAACTTGCCGAAAAGCAGACATATGAGATTAATCGGCAGGTGGAAAAAGCCAAAAAGCTTAGAGCGTGCGAAGCAAAGAAATCCGAATATGGAGACAATTCTAAGTATGTTACCTTTATTTCCACCGACAAAAAGGGAGAGAAAACAACCGGAAAAAGCAAAATTGAAATAAACAAAAAAGCTAGCTGGATATAACATGCTCATAACTTCCGGAATCCGCATGACTACTTCGGAAATCTATGCTACATATTATAATCTGCTATCTTGCAGTGTTACTAACAAGACTCTTACAGATACATACATTGAAAGATGAATATAGTACAGAAGAAATTTTTGATTTTATACGTGATTTTAGAATCGCCAAAATCGCTGACCGGAAATATATAAATTTAACGAGAAGTTCATCGTTTATCAAAGAGTTCTCTTGCCTGACAAGATTACCACTGACATCATATTTTCTCGGAAATGAAGACCTAAATAAAATGCTAAGGGGCTATCGGTTAATGATATGCTCCCTTCTAGGTAGACAAGTGAAATAATAATAAACTTGTTACTCAGGAGGGAGCATACTTTATGTCAAAGAAGACGATATCTGCTAAAGATAAAATATCTTCGGTTCTGCTATATTTTGAGGCAAATGTTTCCCAACATCAATTGGCAAAACGGTTCAGTTGAAAGAATATGAGGCAAATACACCCATGAGTAAAGAAGAACGCAGGGAACTTCATGAATGGGTAGCAAAAGGCAGGAGTCCTTATGATAATGGCGATTATATCTGTGGAGCCGGTGGGTATCCCCTTGATTTCATCAGTGCTTTGCGAGCCGAAAAAGAATTACAAGATTGGTTTGACAGTTTATCAGAAGAAGAAAAAGAGGCGGAAAGACAGGGTTGCAGCTATCAGTATGCTACTGAAACAGACGAGCTTTATTTTGATATATCCACCTTTCAGATGACTGATGCAGAAGACGATGACTTGCCCTTCCAATAATACGTGAATTAATAAGAATAACGCAAAATCGGCGGTCAAATTAGACCGCCGATAAAAAATCAAAAAATTTACACACTTTACTTGACAAACTCAAGTTCACGGCTGATAACTGTGTATCTCCCGATTTTTTCATACAAACTTTATAAATCTTTTGCTTTCATTTTTTTTATTTCTTTTTCAATTTCTTCTGCTCTACGTTTTCTTCCTTGATAACATTCAATCAAACACCAAACAAGCGGAACAACAAATACTACTACATTTTTATAATTCACTTCAATATTTTTGAAAAAATAGAAGTATATTCCTGTCAAAACTATTAGAACAGGTATAATAAATCCCCAAAACGGGCTTTTGCGCTTTGTCAAGATTGTTTGCACACCCATAAGTGCAAAAACAGCTGCAATGATAACAATAATTAAATAAGTTGACATAATCATTTCTCCTTTTCATTTTTGTATTTTTCAATAATAATTTTTGCGATTTCCAAATCAATTCGAGAATCAACCGCAAGACCTTTCACAAATGTTGTAAAGGGTTCTTCTTCCTTTTGGTCTGCCACTTCGATTTTCTGAATTAGCTTATCTAATCGTAATCGTACCGTAGGATAAGTTACGCCATACATTTTTGCAATTTCTTTTAATGAACCTGACTTCAAAACAAAGTTCTTCAAAAAGGTAGCGTCTTCCTGTTCTAAAGCCAATATCCATAGAGGTATTTTGTCAATTTCCATTTTATAATCCCCTTTCATTTGTTACTTAATTATATTAAATATAACATAAATAATATTAAAGTCAATACGAATTATAAATTTATTTTTATTTAGATAAGCTTTTATTTAAATGAGATGGTATGATGTATAATACACTTTCTTTTTCTTTCTCTTGATTACCCAACATTGTCCATACATCCACCTATAATCTGAATTGATTGTGTCCTTAAAGGTAAACTTACAACTTCTATAACGCCAACAACCAAAACACTAAATATACTGGACAGAGGCATCGCACCTAATAAGTGAAATGCAAAAAAGATTGCGCTATTGCGCAATCTTCGCGCGCGAGCGGTTCACGCAGTGATAATTTCACCCCCGCGAGCTGCGCATCTTTGCACGAAGTGCATTTTTTGAATTATAGGATTCCAAAGGAATTTCCTATAATTCAAAAAAATCCTGTAATTCAGCTTTCCGCTGAACTACAGGATCATAGAGTAAATGTTAGCTGACCATATGGGAACTAATCTAGAAATCACAGATGTCCCTGCTAATGGAAGTACTTTTTATATATCCTTCCTATCGGTCTGTAAATAAGAAGCACCACACAGACCATAAACGCTGCGTTTATCACTGTGGCAGGGATTGAAGTAAGCGCTCCCAAAAGTGCTGCATTCACTCCACTTCCCGCAATCAAAAGTGTAATCGTTCCCATCACAAATTCAATCACAATATTCATCACAGCGTACACAAACACGCCGATCGTGACAGCCCGGTATTCTGTCTTTTGGTCATCTTTCCCTTTTGCAAAGTGTTTTAAAATGGCACCGAGGATCAGGCACTTCACAATTGTCTCTATAAAAACCTGTGGAATCGCCTGCACATATCCGTTTAACAGATCAAATAATACAAGTCCGATCGTTCCTGATATTGCGCCTTTCTTCCCGCCTTGTAGCAGCACACCCAGCACAACAAAAATATGTCCAAAATGTACAAATGGTGTCCCAACTGCTGCCGGAAGCGGAATCCGAAACATCTGTATCCCAAGAAATGTAACTGCGGCAAAAAAACCAACCGTCACAATCGTCTTTAAGTTTATCGTGCTACTCTGCCCCATAGTTAAACAGCCTTTCTCTTCATATGAATAAGCCCGCTGCGAAGCAATACCGGTCTGAGCGCATTATATACAACACCGACCAGAATGACTGATACCACTGCATTTACAAATGTGGTCGCCGTGCTCCATTTCGCAAGCACCTCCGCCATCTCCTGCGGCTGTCCCAGTATCCACTGTTTATAAAAATAACCTACAAGCGGATCTGCGATTACATTGAATCCAAGCCCTGCAACAGATGCAATCACACTCCATCTGAGCACATACTTCTTATCACTGCTCTCATTGATCTTGGCAATACGATGTGCCACAAGTCCGACAATCAGACCAATGCATAGCTTCAATACAAATGTCTTTGGTGCAACTGTAATATAAACCGGATCCATAATGTCTGCAATAGACATTCCGATAGCTCCTGCAAGTCCGCCATACCATCCGCCTAACAACAGTGCCCCAAGTACACATACCGCATTTCCCAGATGCAGTGATGTGGCATCTCCACCAGGCATCGGTATCTTGATCTGCAAAAATGTAAAGGTCACATAACATAGCGCCGCCACCAAAGCGGTCTGTGCTAGTTTTATCATTGTCTCATTCTTTTTTTCCATGTTGTATACCCCTTTCCTTACTTAAGTTAGGTACTATACTAACATCATTCTGGTATATTTAAAAATACCAGTTTTTGAGTTTTTAACCAGTCCAGTTTATTTATTTTTGGTTCGCCGGTTCTATGGCAATCGATTTTCCTTTGATTTTTGCATTCTGCATCGCATGCAGAACGTCTTTCGCATACTCTCTCGGAACCTCTACAAATGTATATTTGTCAAACATATCGATGGTACCGATGAGTTTTCCAGACATTCCGGTCTCGCCGGCAAGTGCTCCAAGAATATCTCCCGGTTTTGCTTTTTGCTTTTTCCCAATATTGATAAACAAACGTACCATTCCAGGCTCCTCTGCTCCGGTGTCACCAAAGTCCATATCCTCCGCTGAACCGTCATCACCCATCGTCATTCCCGTACACATTTTCAAGAATGCAGCCGCAATGTCCATCGCTGTGTAATCAGAGCCATTTACTTTGCTCTCGATTGCATTGACCATCGCTGTCAGATCTTCTGCCTCGATAATGCGGTCAATGTCCTCCAAAATATTCTCCATCTTTGTATTAGCGACATCGTCCAATGATGGAACCTTTTGTGCATAAATCTTCGTCTTACAATATCTCTGAATCTCTTTCAGCTTATACACTTCTTTTCCGGATACAAATGAAAACGAACGTCCAACTCTTCCCGCACGCCCCGTTCTTCCGATACGGTGTACATAATATTCATCATCCTGCGGCAAGTCATAGTTAAATACTGCTTCTACCTCATCTACGTCAATTCCTCTAGCTGCCACGTCGGTCGCAACAAGAATGTCTGTCTTCCCACTTCTGAATCCCTGCATCACACGATCACGCTGTGCCTGCTTCATATCACCGTGAAGTCCCGCCGCAAAATATCCTCTTCCAAGCAATGCGGTCACAAGAAGATCTACCTGCTTTTTCGTGTTGCAGAAAATAACAGAAAGCTTTGGTGTATAAATATCTAAAAGACGAGTTAACACCTCTTCCTTATTCTTTGGTCTTACTTCATAGTAAAACTGCTCAATATTCGGAACTGTGAGCTCTTTTTTTGTCACTTTCACTATTTGGGCATTCTTTTGGAATTTTTTTGTAATCTCCATAATTGCTTTTGGCATTGTCGCTGAAAACAAAACTGTCTGTCTTTCTTCCGGCACTCCGCTTAAAATCGTCTCGATATCTTCACGAAATCCCATATTGAGCATCTCGTCTGCCTCATCAAGGACAACCGTGTGCACCTGATCCATCTTGATCGTCTTTCGTCTCATGTGATCCATCACACGTCCCGGCGTACCGATAATAATCTGTGTCCCACTTTTCAGAGAACGGATCTGTTTTACAATCTCCTGCCCTCCATAGATTGGAAGCACTTTAATTCCATGCATATATTTTGCCAGATTTCGGATCTCATCCGCCACCTGTATTGCGAGTTCTCTTGTCGGGCAAAGAACAATCCCTTGTAGCTTTTTGTTTTTCGGATCGACTTTCTGTAAAAGTGGAATCCCGAATGCCGCTGTCTTTCCGGTTCCTGTCTGCGCCTGACCAATGATATCCTTTCCTTCCAAAATAACCGGAATTGCTTTTGCCTGAATTGGCGACGCCTCCTCAAATCCCATGTATTTTACTGCTTTTTGAATCTCTGAACAAAGTCCCAGATTCTCAAAATTCATATTTCCCATATTTTATATCCTTCCTATACCAATAAAAATACCCTTCACTTGCCACCAAGTAAAGGGTATTCACAAAGTTTCTGTGTAACATCATAACAGAGTAAAACGCTTTTGTCAAATTTAACTTGCTATTTATACATATCAGGTGTAATATATGCATATACTTAACATAGTATTAATTACTACATATAATATTTTTCATCACTAGGAGGTATGATTTATGAATAAAAAGCATTTAAAAGATCCAGGAAGCGCAATCACTCATTTTATCGGCATGTTAATGGCAATTTTTGCCGGAATACCATTACTGATAAAAGCTGCACATGAACCAAGCCCAATTTATCTTATCTCGCTTACGATTTATTTGGTCAGCATGATTTTATTATATGCAGCGAGTACGATTTATCATTCCCTTGATATCTCAGAAAAAGTGAATAAAAGACTGAAAAAATTTGACCACATGATGATATCGGTTCTGATTGCCGGAAGCTACACTCCGATTTGTCTGCTTGTCTTAAAAGGAACAACCGGAATCATTCTTCTTTCCATCGTATGGGGCATTGCAATCTTCGGAATACTGATCAAAGCATTCTGGATCAACTGTCCGAAATGGTTCTCTTCTGTGCTGTATATCGGAATGGGATGGACATGTGTTCTCACCTTTACAAAGTTGTTGAACGCACTTTCTCCTGCCGCATTCGGATGGCTTTTAGCAGGTGGTATCATCTACACAATTGGCGGAATTATTTACGCACTGAAACTTCCAATTTTTAACAGCCGACATAAAAATTTTGGGACTCACGAGATTTTTCATCTGTTTGTGATGGGTGGAAGTATCTGCCATTTCATCGTAATGTATGTGTTCATACTTTAAATATATGTATATCAACGGAGACTATACAAATAGCCTCCGTTTTTCTTATTCTTCAATATTCAATATGTTATTTACAGTCTCTTTTGTCATCGTATTGACCATTTTCGAGCCATCCATCTGCACATAATTATAGGCATCACTCTCATCTCTTCCGCCTACATAAAGTGTAAATGTCTGTTCTTTATCATCACTGTCTGTATATACGACTGTAACTGTTGTACGCTGTACCTCATCTAATCCATATTGAGCCAGTTCGTCCGCCTGTACAGAATAGTCCACGCACTCTACAAAATAAGCTGCCCCAAGTCCTCCGCCGATTGCTGTGATATCATCTGACTGATCACTGTTATCTGCATCATACTCGGTTGTCTCGCCGGCTTTTGTGATTGTCACCTTCTTGATATTATCTGCTCCAATGCTTGGGAATGTGTCTTTCTGAAGCATAGAATCTAAATCAAAATTCATTGCATTTACCACACTGTAATCTACCGTATAGATCTTTTCCTTATCTCCTACAGTCATATAATAGTCTTCACCTGCCGCATTGCTGATATAAATGTTCTGTTGTTCTCCATCAGCATCCTTGAGCGTGATCGTATACTGCGGCTCTTCCAGTCCATAGTCCGCAAGTGTATCTCCATCGGTTAACTCCCGATTAGCTGAAAGCGTTCCAAAAGTCTCTGCCATCGTCTTAAGACTGCTCTGCTGCAATGGAAATTCTTTATCAGACTCACTGTACCATGTACCATCTTCTTTTATAAACGACATCGTATCTGTTCCGTTCGTATACTGAATTGAGGTGATATCCGACATATCAAGCACTGCAATCTGTTTCTGTTCGTTTTCTTTCTCTGCCGATTTCTTTTTTAACTGCCCTGTCACAACATACGCAACTACAAGCACAACCAAAACTGCCAAAAGAATGATCAGTGATTTATATTTCTTCATTCTATGCCCTCCTTACGCTTTACGACGTTTCAGCCATCTTACAAATCCAAAGATGACAATGAGAACCGGAACACCAATGATAGCTGCAAGTCCTAATAATCCTGTGTGCTGCATTGTATTGAATGTTGTCTCCAAGCTCTTCGCTTCAATTGAAAGATTGTCTACATCATCAAAATTACTTGTAACCGCATTCATAAATAGCGTTGTATTTTCTAATGTTGAGAAGGCATCCGTCACATTTGCATCGATCATAGTTGCCGCCGAAATAACTGTAAACCGGCTTTCATCCTCTGTTGCCACAGCGCCAAGAGTGTAAGTTCCTTGAGTCTCCTTATCCTGTGTCATCGCATATCCGTCACTAGAAGTTGTCATAAAGCTGTCAACTGTGATAGTATCACGTTCCGGATCTACCGTGTTAAATCCAAGTGCATTGATCAGCAACACCATCTTTGAAGAAAGACCGTCCGCCATCTCTCCGCTTGCTGTGATCTCCGGGAATATGTAATATGGATTTCCTTGGTAGCTTCTTGTTGTATCTGCAATATAACCGTCTACCTTTTCCATTCCGTAAGTCTTCATCAGCGCATCTAAATTCGGTGTCTCATTCTGCGTATCTCCCATAATGAACAATACCTTCCCGCCGTTTGTGAGATAATCTGTGATCAATGTCTTCTCGTCCGCTGTCAAATCCGACGTCGGCGCATACAGAACAAGCAGATCACAGTCATCCGGAATCTTATTATTCATCATCAGATTCAACTCAGATATTGTGAAATTGGATTTTCCCATCAGGTCTGTGATTGTCGTGGAGAAAGTAGCTTCTCCGTGTCCTGTTGTGCGATAGATCGTCTTTGAAGTGTCACTTGTCACATAGTTTATCGCACCTGTCAGCTGACCTTCTGCATCAAATTCACTTTCTGTCATAGACCCAGTCGTATAATAAGACATCTCATCGTACACAATGATATCTGTGAACGGGATTACCATCTTCTTTTCTGTATCCTTACACTCTACAACAACGCTGTTCTCCTGTGCCTCATATTCTGTAACCGCTGAAGGATGCAATACCGGATCTACCCAGTCTACCTTCACCTTGTTTGAGAGCGCTGCATATTTCTCTATGAATGTCTGAATTCTCTCATCTGTAGAGCTTTTCTCCGACAACACATGAATCTGTACCTCTTTATCCAGATTCTTTAAAAGCTTCTTACTTGTCTTCGTAATCTCATAGAGTGAATTACCACTCAAATCTATGCTTTTCATACTGTCAGGAAGCTGACCTGCAATCATATTTATCACGATCACGATTGCGATTACCACCGCAGTTATTACCATACTATATGTCCCATAACGTGATTGAGGACTTTGAAACATTTCTTTTATTTTCTTCACCGATACAGCCTCCTAACTCCAACGTCTTTTTTGTATAGTCTGAATTGTCAGAAATACAAACAATGCAATAAGTGAAAAACACAAAATCAAATCGCTGACATCCAACAATTTGTTCATATACACATTTGAAAAACTACTGGAAAGATCTAATTTACTCAAAAGATTCACAAGCAGATTCTCAAACAAAGATGATTTCACAACGTATGTAACAACACATGCAATCACTCCAATTGCTTCTATCACCGCACTGATCACCCAGTTTTTTGTCAATTGGTAGATAATCAACGCCACAATCGTGATAATTGCGATGATTCCAATCACTCCACTGATTGCCGTACTTGGAATGAAATCTAACAATCCGCCCCACAGATGTAAAATGAGAAGCACTGCAAAAGTACTTACCGCTGCGATAATCTGACTTTCTGTCAACGCAGATAAAAACATTCCGATTGCTATGTAAACACAGCCAAGTACAAAAAACAGCAAAATCGCCGCATAGTCCACCCGCAAATAGGCAGTCCCCTGCATTTTGATCACCAGCGGATAGATGCAGAAAATTAGATTCGGAATTAAAAATACCGTTACCATCGCAAGATATTTCCCAAGCACAACATCCACCAGACGAACCGGCGATGTCAAAAGCAGCTGGTCTGTCTTACTCTTTCGCTCTTCCGAAAAACTCTTCATGGTCAATATCGGCACTGCAACCAGGAACATGAACATCACGCCGGATAATGCGTAAGAAAAATACGGATACCCTGCATTCAGATTGTATGCCATAAAATAAATACCGACAAATGTCAGTAAAAACGCGATAAACGCATCCCCAATCATAGATTGAAAATAAGATTTTAACTCTCTTTTATAAATTGCTTTCATCTGATTTTTGTCCTCCTGTCAATTCTAAGAATACTTCTTCCAACGAAACTGTTGTCTTCTGCAATGTGAGAAGAGGACATTTTGCCTCTGCAAATGCACTGAAAATCACTTCTCTGATATCTTTTCGTTCTTTCGTCTTAACCTCTGCTTTCAAGATCTCATTTTCCTGTGTATAGGTCACATCTTCGATATCCTTCAGTCCACTTAGGATCTCTCTTACCGTCTCTTCTTCGGCTCTTGTCTCAATATGAATCGTATCGGAGCCATTCATCAATTCTTCCAAATGCTCCGGAGTATCGCTTGCAACCAGCTTTCCTTTTGAGATAATCATAATGTAATCACACACTTCACTAATCTCCGCCAAAATATGGGAACTCAAGATAACCGTGTGCTCTTTCGCCAGTTCACGGATCAATTCGCGAATCTCAATGATCTGCTTTGGATCAAGTCCTACAGTCGGCTCATCCAATATGATAATCTCCGGAAATCCTAAAATCGCCTGAGCAAGTCCTACTCTCTGCTTATATCCTTTTGACAGATTTTTAATCAGTCTGTCCTGCACGTCTGCGAGCTTGACAAGCTTCAACGCTTTTTCAATCTCCTGTTCCCTGTCTTCTTTTTTAATCTTTTTTAATTCTGCTGAAAACTTAAGATATTCCATGACAGTCATATCCATATATAATGGAGGCAGCTCCGGCAGATAACCGATACTTTTTTTTGCCGCTTCCGGCTCCTTCAAAATATCGTGCCCATTGATGAGTACCTCACCGTCTGTTGCCCCCAAATATCCTGTCATAATATTCATTGTGGTAGATTTTCCGGCACCGTTCGGTCCGAGAAATCCATAGATTTGTCCTTTTTCAACTGTAAAACTCAGATGATCTACAGCCGTATGATCGCCATATTTCTTGACTAAATTTTTTACTTCTATCAATTTCTTCCCTCCTGAAACAATATGAATTGTTTATATTATATGAAAAGAAATCGATAACTTTATGATATTTTTGTGTTTAAATTATGAGAATTCTGTGTTCATTCTGTGAAACACATCTTATTCCCCAGCTCTTTTATCCCAATATTCACAATCTGTTCTGCCAATTACTTCTGAAGTAAATGGTGTTCCATCATTTTTTCTATAATGCTTTGTCGCACGGAATACATATTTTGCGCCGACATACACGATCGGCACATTAAAGTACACAATCAATATATTTCCAAGATCCGAAAACGCCCATAGATTACCGAGTTCCAAGCCTGCAATATTACACAAAATTCCAAATGCGGCTACAAGCAGGCAGACTGCCCGAACCGTGTTGATACACTTCTTTGACTTGCTGATACGATTTGCCACAATCTCAGAGAAACTGATCATTCCAAGAAGCGTCGTATATGCAAATAGACAAAAGCAAAGACTTACAAGGAATGTAACAACTGCATTGAACGATGTTCCCGGTGTCAGTTGCGCAACCGACTCAGTAAATTTCGGCAACTGATCCAACACCGTCCATTTTCCAGCATCTGCACCTGTCCAACAGTGAGCCATGATAACTACAAATCCAGTCAACGTACAGATAACAATCGTGTCCAAAAATACACCTAGGGAAGCAACTTGCCCCTGTTCACATGGATGCTCTGCATCTGCTGCCGCGGCTGACATCGTAATTGTACCTTGTCCCGCTTCATTAGACATCAATCCTCTCTTTACACCCTGCGCAAGAACCGTTCCAAACACTCCGCCAAAGAATGCATCCGGCTTGAATGCTCCCCGAAATACCGCACTGAAAAAATATGGTATCTCCTTAAAATTAATCAAAACAAGCACCAGCACCGTCACAATATACACTATCGCCATGATCGGAACCATCTTGTCTGTCCATCGTGTCACTTTCTTGATTCCACCAAATGCAATCACCGCCGTCAGCATGATCACAATCATTCCCACTGCATAATAAAATACAGAAGAAGATGCAATGGTATCACCCGTCACAATCTCTGTCATACGTCCCGCCGAAGATACGACATTGAATCCTTGTGCTGGGAGACAACACAAAGCATACAGTATATATAACACTGAGAGAAATACACCAATCCAGACTTTATTTCCCAAAAGTTTTCTTCCATAAAACGGAAGTCCCCCGACAAATTCGTCCTCTTTTTTCTCTTTGAATATCTGCGAGAGAGTCGCCTCCATATAGGCCGTTGCCATGCCAAAAAATGCAGAAAGCCACATCCAAAACAACGCTCCTGGGCCTCCCACTGCGATCGCACCTGTCACTCCAATGATATTCCCCGGGCCCACTCGCATCGCCGTGCTCAAAAAGAACGATGCCAATGGTGAAATCCCTGTCTCAACCGTCTTTTTACGTGTTAAAATCTTTACCCCTCTCTTGAAACCAGTCACCTGCATAAACCCAAGCCGAAAACTAAAAAACAAGCCTGAGCCAACAAGTAGTATAATGGCAAACGAGAGATTACCCAAAAGCGGTATCTTTGCATAATACTCAAAGTTTGTCGGAAATTCCCATAAGAAGTCCGACAGCGGACCTATAAACCGAAAAATATGATTAATTCCCTCAAAAATCCCTTGCATAGGCTACCTCTTACGCATTCCGCTTTTCCATATTCAATAGCAAATTGACTCCAAATGGGTTCACAACTACTCCTGACATCTCTTCATTTAAAAGATTTGATACTTTCGCAGCCTCTACAACGCCTCCCTTGAATTTTCCTTCGCGATTGAACTTCTGAAATTCCTGAAGGTCTGTAAACAGTGGAAGGTATGCCTGTCCTTCTTTTTGTTTTAAAATCGGAATACCATGATCCTCCTGCGTAGGAACGATATATTTTCCTCTTCCAAAATGTACCAACATCTCCTCATAAACTTCCTTTAATTCATCTGACATTGGTGCCGCCTGATTTTTACGGAACTCCTGTGCAAAATAAAGTGCCGTCAACTGAAGTTCCGGATTCTCCACACGCACTTTTCCATCATCTATGTCCTCTGGCTCTTTTCTACGCAACAAATCGCTATGCTGAATCTGAATCTCTCCATCCACTCCCTGATTGATATGTAAGCAATTCACTCCCATCGGATAGAGACTTGTATAAAACTCTAAAAACAGACGGTTCTCCACCTTTGCTATATGCACGAGGTTCCCTTCTTCTAAAAGCTTCTTTCCAGCCTCTTTTGCCGACTCTTCCTCAAAATAAACAAACACCTTGTCATCAAATGTCTCTTCATCACACGCAACATATGGCATCTTCGTAAATCCCGATATAATCACAAAAATCGCTTCTGTTTGCTGTAAATTTTTAATTACTTCTACTTTCTTATCGCTCATATTTTCCCGATTCCTTCCTTTTTGCAAATATACATCTAAATCCTATTATAATATAGAATATTCTTAAAGTATAGGAAAATGTTCTATCAATTTTTCTTTTTCTTTCCGACTCATGTGTTTGATCGCATACTCCCGCTTCATCGCTTCCTCTTTTGCTTCAAAAGTCTCATAATACACAAGTGTGACCGGCTTTCTCGCCCGCGTGTATTTGGCGCCTTTCCCGCTGTTATGATCTGCAATTCGCTTTTCCAGATTATTCGTCCACCCTGTGTATAGCGTGCCATCCTTGCATTCTACGATATATGTGTAGTTCATTATTTTTCCCCTCTTTTCCAGCATACTACTATAAGATAACACACCCCTGTCGCAGTAGCAATTCTCTGTATTATGAAATGAGCTTTTTTGCATTAAAAAGGGGCTATCGGTTAATACCGTTTTTTAGTTTCTAAATCTTAAAATAAGAATCTCCCATAGAAATCAGCGTTTTTAATGCCTGATATTCTGTGGGAAATTCTTATTTTCTTTCTTCTGTATATATTTTAGGGCGCAAAAACCCCTGAACTGCATTTATGAACGTGCACTTTTCCTAAGCAGCCTTTTCCTCTGTTTTTCCTTCAAATTTTTTGATCTCATCATGAAGAGAACGATGGTATTTATTAATATTTCTTCCAATTGCATACAGCATGAATTCCTTATATACTTTTTCAGATGTCCGGTAATTGAATCTTCGAAAACTCTCATTTTCTTTGATATCTCCAAAGTGTCCTTCTGTCTGAATGGAACGAATCTGACGGTTTAAGATACCTTTCTCACTCTGTATATTTGCATGGGATTCCTCTTTCAATGTTTCCCATTGTTCATTGATCTTCATAACTTTATTTTTTTCAGCATCTTTTTCGGCATTATATTTGTATAGACATTTGGCTTTGTGTTCACAACCACTACAGTCTGCACATACATATACCTCAAAAGTCTGTGTATAACCAGTCTGTTCTTTTGTCTCTGTGCGGATATGATGCAATTCTCTTCCGTCGTGGCAAATATAATGCAGTTCGTCCTCAAACACCTGCGTTTTCATGTTCTAATACTTTCCGATATCTTCTGTGTACGCACGTGTTTTCCGTTTTTCATGATTCTGCAGCTTGATGTAACTGGATATCTTATTTTTCTTTAAATACAGGAGATTTTTCCCGCTGCAATAACCACTGTCTGCGGTTACTTCTTCCAAAATATCCCCGAATGCATTTTTATGCTTTTCCAAAACTGGAATCAGTGTGTTATAGTCTGTCCGATCATTACTTACATAAGCATGAACAATGAAATAATTCTCTACTGCGATCTGAACATTATATGCTGCTTTTAACCGTCCATTTAACATGTGATCTTCTTTCATTCTCATAAAGGTGGCTTCTAAATCTGTTTTGGAATAGCTGTTCCCGTCTTTTCCCATGATCTCAAAGCACTCTTTATATCCCATAAGGCGTTGACCGCATACTTCCAATTCTTCATATAGCTGCTGGATTTCCGGTTTTCTTTTGCCTTTCCCGTAAACAAACGCAATCTGTTCTTTCTCTGCAATCTGTCTCAGGTTTTTCTGAAGTTTTAAGATTTCCAACGGAGAACAGTTGTCAATCTCAATCATGGTATGATTCGATAACTTTTTATGTTTTGTCAGTTTTCGTTTCCGATTCTTTTCAATGGCATCTCTTACTTTGTCCATTCCTTCAATCACAAACATATGTGCATGGGGAATATCATATTTTATGCCATACTCATTTTCGTCAATCACTTCGTTATACTTCTGATATAATGAATCAATCGTATCTAATAATCCTGCAAGATGATAATTGATCGTTCCTCTCCATACAAACGTATAACGGTTCGCATTGGCTTCTATTTTTGTACCATCAATAAAAAGTTCTTTCAATGTGATCAGACCTTCTTTTTGCAGGCGTCGAAGGAATTGATAATTCAGCTCGTCCAATACGTCCGCAGTCAGTTTTTTGTTTTTGAACTCATAAAATGCATCCCTTTTGGGTTTCTGACCTTTCGTAAGCCAGATAAATGCAAGATCTCTTTCACATAATTCCACAATACGATCAACAGCTCTTATCCCACGCATGTTTGCGTAAGTAACTACAGCATACATCATAATTGGATTGTACCCGGTTCTTCCCTTATCTGAACAATTGGCTAACAAGCCAGAAAAATCTAATTCCTCCATCACTTTTTTCAGGGTATAGACTGGATCGTCGTCAGGTAAACTCAATTCTAAGAAACTGAAGTTCACGACAAACGCATGAGTAAATAAATTGTGAACACCCCTTTTTCTGAACCGCCC
>MJGMH1__coassemble_2097_pt1 | contig 26542 bp, 33 predicted proteins | sample MJGMH1__metabat2_high_PE_009 | metagenome-assembled genome bin MJGMH1 | reverse complement strand
CAATCGCATATGTGAAATATAAAGTGGCTATGCCGAAAAGAATCAAAGTATGCAGTTATACAGCGGAGGGCAGAGAGCCAATCCATACAGAATTAAGCCTAAATAAGGCAGTTCTGTATGGATTGAAAACAAAGAAACCTCAAGAAGATAGCATAGAAGTTCTGGACAGCAGTCTGTCACTATTTTCTGCACAGAAAGGGAAATGTGCTATCAGCGGGGAAGAATTTACAACTGCCCAAAGCATTGCTTGTTGGTATAAAAAGCCAAAAGAGCAAGGTGGTTTGGAACGCTACAAAAATATGACTCTGATTCATGACAGATATTTACCGTTATTACAGAAAACATCTCTGGAACAATTAAAAGCCTTAGCCAAAACATTGAAAGTAACTACGAAAATGATGTCTAAGATAAACAGTCTGCGAAAGCTGTCTGGACTTCCTACAATAGGATAATGTGAAAATTGTGGAAACTGATTAAATATCTGAGAAAAGCAATCGGTGGGGCGCCGGATGCGGTGAAAGTCGCATGTCCGGTGCTAGTCGGGGGAAAAGCTGGAGATTACATCAAAGGCTTACCTATCGACACAAGCAGAGATCATGTGTACGAAATCGCTGTTTTTTTATGTGTGGCTGGAATGCCCGGAACCGTACTTTAAATATACACAGGAGCCACTGAATGTATATAGTGAGCTTATGCGAGTAAAGGGGATCAAGTTGTACAGAACACCTGTCTTGGATGAGACAGGGAAACAGAGGGTATTAGAAAAGACGATGCGTTCTTTTATCCTGCTGTTGGGAGAGGCGGAGATTAAAGAAAATGAAGAAGAGATGTCCGATTTGGATTGTAGAATACTCGTTTTGAAAAATCGACTGGAACAGGAAGGGAAGCTTCCAGAGCGTCATAAGGCGGTTGATAATTATAATAGAGTCATGCGAGGTGCAAAAGATACAGTTCGTTCGATTGTAATTTCTGTCAATGCCCGATTTTCCACTTTCAATAATGAAAAAGTGCTCCGTATTTTTGATGATGACGAGATGGAGCTAGAAACAATAGGAGTAAAGAAGCAAGCTATCTTCTTTCTGATTCCAGATGATGATACGACTTACAATTTTATTATCGGGATGCTGTATACGCAGATGTTTCAGACGTCGTACCGTACCGCAAGAAAGCATCGTAATTTTCTGCCACTGCCGGTAGGATTTTGGTGTGATGAATTTGCAAATATCAAGATGCCAGAAAATTTTGAAAAGATCCTCTCGACCTGCAGAAGCAGAAACATTTATATCGTCATTTTTTTGCAGTCACTGGCACAGTTAAAAACGTTATATCCAAATGATGCACATGAAGGAATTCTGGGAAATTGCGATACTTTTTTGTACCTTGGTGGAAATGAAAAATCTTCTTTTAAATATCTTTCTGAGGTTTTAGGAAAGTGGACTATTGATAAGAGAACCAATAATCAAACACTTGGAAAACAAGGCTCTGTGTCGGTAAATAATGACTTATTAGGAAGAGAACTGATGATGGAGGATGAGGTAGGTATGCTGCCAAATGATGAGTGTATTGTGAGGGTCAGAGGCTTTTATCCACTGAGGGATAAAAAGTGCTATTGGTTTGAGATGCCGGAATATGATTATGTGAAGTCAGCAGTTCCTTATCAAAGCAAAATCGTTGTAAGAGAAAGAAATGGAGAATATTGCACAGTAAGATATAAGAGTCCATATAAGGTGTATAGAGAAAAAGAATTATGTGAGAAAGAAGATATTCAGATGAGGCAGATACATCCTTTAGATTTACTTATGCTTGATTTGATGGAAGAAGAGCAGCTTCAGAGAGAGCTACAGGAACTAAAACAGAAAGGAATAGAATTTTTAAAAGAAATCAATTTGGAAGAGATGGATCAGAAGATAGAAGAGTGGGGGAAGGAGGAAAGAGGGAGAAAGGAGAATCAAGAACTCAATGATTTATTACAAATGGGATTTTCTGATGAACAGATGGAAGTGATACTTCAGGCTCTTGCGGATGAGATACCTGTGGAGCAGATTAAACGGTTTGCACATCCAAATAAAAGTAAAAGACAGATGGAATTTATGTTGAAGATGATAAAAGAAGAAATATAAGGGAACGATTGAAAAGAAGTTTTCAAATATGTTATACTTGGACAAATGGAAGGAGCGGAGCATATGATTGTTGATAATGAAAAAATACTGCAAGAACTGAAATACAGGATGGGAAATTTTAACAAAGAGCAGGTAGAAAAAATGGTGCTAGATCCTTTTTTGCGTGATTTCACATACCGTTTTTGTTGGAGCAGTAATGCGTTGGAAGGAAATACCCTTTCTTTAGAGGAGACGATTTCACTATTAGAATATGACGAAGTAAGAGGAGGACATACCTTTACGGAATATGAGGAAGCTAAAAACCTTTATTATGCGATTCAGAAAATGTTCCTTCCTATTTCACCAAAGAAAATCACAGAAGCGTGGATTCAGGAAGTGAATGGTTATATTCGCAGAACGTCGGGAGAATACAGACGTAAAGAGGTTTATGTGGGAAATTTGACAGAGGCAGTATATTATCCTCCAAGAGCAGAGAATGTGAAAACTGAAATGGAAGTGTATCTGCAAAACGTAAATTTTGTTGGAGAAGATATAGATAGAATTTTGGATGAGACAGCAAGACAACATATTCTTTTTGAAAGAATCCATCCTTTTCAGGATGGAAATGGAAGAACAGGAAGGATGATCCTGAACCAGCAGTTGATCAATCATGGTCTGTTGCCATTGGCAATCAATCCTACCGGGAAATACAGGCAGGCATTCCGCATTTATGACAGAAACAAAGATTATTCCCTCATGGTACATCTTTTGGCGAAAGCAGAGCTTGAATCGTTAGACCGGATACAAGATTTACAGGAGAAGCTGGAAAACAGAAGAATAATGGATGAGAAGAACTATATAAAAAGAAAAGGAAGATAGAAAAAGTGGACTGTATGTGCAGTTCACTTTTTTAGTGGAAAAAAGTTGAGAATTATGGCATTAAAAGAGAGAAAGTGAGATAGAGATTATGGGCAAGACAACAAAAGAATTATTTGATGAAAAATATGGCATTGTGAATGAAGAGGGTATGGTAGATGAAAAAGATTTAGAAGATGAGGAGAAATTAAATTGTCAGGAGCATTTGATATCGTCATGGAAAGCAGACGAGAAATAGTAGAAAAAATTATAAGGATGATGGAGCAGGAGGGCTTTTTTTTAATGTTTCGGAGTGGAACAGGGAAGCGTTGCGCCCATACAATCCATTGTCGGGTGCAGTCTATAAAGGCAGTAACCGATTGAGGCTAACATACGAAGTCATGGAACAAGGATATAAAGACCCAAGATGGGCAACATTGAGGCAGTATAAGGAGAATGGATATTTCCCGAAGAAAGGCGAGAAAGGAAGACTGTGTGAGAAGTGGATTTTTACGAAAGAGAAAATTGTCCAAAACAGTAAAGGGCAAAAAGAAAAGATAGAAGAGAGGCTAGATAAACCGATTGTTTCTTATTTTAAGGTATTCAATGCAGAACAAATTCAAAATTTCCCCAAATATGTATCTGAGAGAAATGTAGAATCGGATATAGGGATGATGACAGATAGTTTAATAGAAACAAGTGAATGCCCGGTTTTGGAATTAGGACAAGAGCTGGCATGTTATGTTCCTTCAGAAGATAAAATTTTTCTTCCATTGCGACAGAAATTTAAAAATGAGAAGAGTTTCTTGCAGACACTCATCCATGAAATGGGGCACAGCACAGGACATAAAAGTAGGCTGAACAGAAATTTAATGGGGGAATTTGGGAGTGTGGATTAGGCAAAAGAAGAACTGCGTGCAGAACTAGGGGCGCTTTTTACATCCTGGGATTTAGGAATTCATTTGGAAGAAGAAAAGAACATTACGAAGACCACTCGGACTATTTGAAAAGCTGGATAAAAGTATTAAGGGATGACTACAACGAATTGTTTAGGGCGTGCTCAGACGCAGAAAAAATTTCTGAAAGACTTCTTACAAATTATGATAAAAAATTTCTAAGGGAAGTATGCAGGGAAGAAAAAATTGAAGCTGCAAAGAGGAAAGTAAAAAAAAGCAGGTGCAGATAAGAAAAAAATTGTGAAACAGCAAAAGAAATGATAAAATATAATTTAGAAAAAGAGGTAGCAGAATTGAGAGTAAAGGAGAAAAGCAGATGGCGGAAAGTAGGCATTTGAAAGCATTGAGAAAAGCAACAGAAAAAATACAGCAATCAAAAATGATTATGCAGTATGCAAAAGAACTTTACTTATATGGCAGCTTAGCAAGAAATGAGCAAAGGTGGGACAGCGATATTGATTTATTTCTTGTATTAGAAAATACCGAAGAAAAAAACAGAGCATTGAAAAAAGAAATCATCTATTTAAAGGGAAACATATCAGGAGAAGAACTAGAAGAACCGGAAGTAGATTTGAAAGTTGTTTTTGGAAATGCATGGAGAGAAAGTAACCAGATTTATTATCAAAATATATTGAGAGAAGGAGAATTGCTATGGAAAAAGATTTAACTACGTATTATGATTTTGCAGAAGATGATTATCGTTTTTTTAAAGATGCATATGAACGTGGATTGATGGGAAATGCAATGGGTGCTATGGCACAAGAGATTTGTGAAAAATACCTGAAACATCTTGTGAGCGAGTATACAGCGGCGGAAACATTAGAAGAGAATGTTGCAAAAACAGAAGTTTTAAAAACACACAATCTTAATAAATTAGTAAAATACCTCTTAGTGCGTTTACCGGATTTAGAGCTGAATAAGCGAGAACTAACGATAGTAAATGGTCTTTATTTTACAACAAGGTATCCAGGCGATGAAAGTATCACAATCAATCGGGAGGATGTTGGAGAATATTTTAATGCAATTCAAAATTGCAGAGAGAGCGTAAATAAGTATATAAAGAATAAATTGGAGCAGAAAATATCAGAAGAAAAGCGAATTGAAAAATCATCTCAAAGGATTGCGAGAACAATATAATTAATGAAGAATAATTCTTATGCGAATTGCCATAATAGGCAATTCGTTTTTGATTTTCGGAGAAGTTTGTTGTAGAGTTCATCATGAAAATGTTGGGAAGGAGATAAGAAAATTGGAAGAGAAAAAAGATTATAAATATTTACTCTTGCTGAAAAATGAAAGAGAACAGGAGAAAAAAGCAAGTGAAATTTTGAAGAAACAGGGAAATGTGAAGGAATATTTAATCAGGGCAATTACTTATTATGAAGAAGAATTTGAAAGAGAGAAGGAGAAAAAAGAAACAATGGATTTCCTGAAAGAAGAAATGAAATCCATCAAAAATGAAATAGAAAAGATTCGTATCAATACATCTCTTTAGAAAAATAATTCGGGGTCTTAGGGAGGAACTCCCTAACCTTTCAAAATTATGGGGTATGGTAATTTTGAAAATTCTGCCTGTTGATTTTTATTTTTTCTGCTTTAAAAGCAGGGAAAAAGGGAAAACAGGCAGCAAGTCTAATATATATAGCGTATATATCGGGGAAAATCCCGTATATACGCTATATATATTTGGCGTTTTGTGATACAAAATGCGTAACTTGCCAGTGCTAAAAGCACTGTTATAGAGTTGTATATATGTGATATATATAATGAAAAATCCTTATATCTTAAGGAAATATAGATTCAAATCAATAAGTTTTCTATAAACAACAGAAATGAGGAGAAAAATGTGAAAAAAGATATACAAATACGCTTCAGAGTTAGTGAGAGAGAAAATGAGATTATCAAATTAGAAGAGAAAAAATATAAAAATAGAAGCGAATTTTTTAGAATGCTTTTAGAAGAAAAACTTCCAGAAGGCGAGAGACGAGGGGTGCAAACTGAATTAGAAAAAATCAGAATGGAAGTCAACAAAATAGGAACGAATATCAATCAGATCACAAAAAATAATAACAGTGGTCTTTATTTTTTTCAGGATAAAAAGAAGTTGATGCAGGAACTTCAAGAAATAAAAACGCTGATGGAACAATTGACAGAGAAAGTAGGAGAGTTGTAATGGGGACATTAAAAATGCTGCACATGAAAGCGTGTAAAGGGAGAAATAAAGCCAGGCATTTAAAAAATGCTTTGGAATATATTTACAATCCAAAAGATACGAACCGGGTTTCGGAAAAATGGATGGGTGGAAATTGTGGACAGAACGCAAAAGAAATTTATGAAAATATGATTCGTTGGAAAAAAATTTGTGGAAAAGAAGAGGGAAGACAGGGCTATCATTATATTTTGACTTTTGCGAAAGGTGAATTGGATGAAGAACTGGCTCATCGAGTAACGCAGGAATTTTGTGATGCTTTTTTTAAAAATGAGTATCAGCATACATTTGTTTTACATAATGATAAGGAACATCTCCACTCACATATTATATTCAATTCGTTGGATATGAATGGAAATAAATATCACTATGCGGACGGAGACTGGGCAGAAAAAATCCAACCCCTTGTGAATTCGATTTGTAAAAAATATGGTCTGACAGAAATTTCTTTAAAGAAAGATGGAGAAAAGGAGAAAGAAAAAAATGTGACAAAAGAATTTCAGAAGAGTGTAGGAAAAACAAAAAAGAAAGATATGAAGTGGAGAGCAGAACGGAAAAATTTTTACAGTCAAGTGAAATCAGATGTCCGTTCAGCAATTGAAGTGGCAGATACAATAGAGGAATTTTATAGGGGCATGAAAGAAAAGGATTATAAAATCAGAGAAGGGAAATCAAAAAAGTATGGAACTTATATTACATTTACACCAGAAGGGAGAAGAGGAGTAAGAAGTTATACGCTGGGGAAAGGGTATGAATATGAGGACATCAAATATCAAATAGAGAACAAAAGAGAGTTAAGAGCGGTAGACAAATTTTTTATAACTGAGTACCCGGATGTACAAAAATATAAAAGAATTTATTTTCATACGACACCGACATTACGGAAATTGTATGCGAAAAATGTATATTTGATTCGAAACTGGAATGGGGAAAGCCTCAAGCAGTATCCACAGTTTTTAAAATATAGAAAGTCTTTAAATGAACTAAAAGCAGTTGAAGAGGAATATCATTATTTGAGTGAGACAGGCGTAAGTGATGTGGGTGAAATCGACAAAAAATTAAATTATCTGAATTACAAATTGAGTGATTTAGGGATGGAACGAAATGAACTTATTGGAAAAATGGAAACAGCAGGAGAAGAAAAAATAGAGAAATATGAAGAGGAGCTTGCTGAGATTACGAAACAATTTAAGAGACTGATGAAAGAAAAAAATATTCTAAAAAGAATTAAAGGGAGAAGTGAAAAAATGAATCAGGAGGAAAAGCAGATACAAAGAGAAGAAGGAAAGAAAACAGAAAAAAAGGAGAAGATACATTGATTAAAAGGCAGTGGCAATGGTTTGTTCCTTTTGTGGGGGATATTCAACAAGAAGATTTTGTGTATATGATGGGGATATTAAATGCTGAAGGGAGATTTGATGCACATCCAAAAGTGCCAAGTGATGAAGAGATGACTATATTTGATGCAGCAAGTAGTAGAATCTGAATAAGAGAATACAGCTCAGAATCCAACGTGAAGTTTGTGGTTCTGAGCTTATATTTATATGGGGACTTTTGAATTTTATGAAATAAGACACTTTAAAAAAGGTACAGTAAATATTATTATAGTACTGTAAAATCCGCCTGACCTTCTGAGAAAGCGGCTGCAGTGGAGCCAAAGTCAATATTTTGGTTGATTGTCAGATCTTTTTCGATGTCGATTCCCTTTTGTTTTAAGATATACTCAAATACCATTTCAGGCATGCCACCTTTTCGTCCCCCGAGCACAGTTTTCCCTTTTAGATCCGTCCATGAAAAATCAGGCATTTCTTCTCGAGCCACGAGAAAATTACCAGCACGTTGTGTAAGCTGAGCAAAATTGATAACATAGTCGTTTGCACCTTCATTATAGGTATAAATAGAAGCTTCTGAACCCATGAATCCGATATCTGCTTCTCCGGAGAGTACAGCGGTCATTGTTTTGTCGGCTCCAAATCCAGTGACTAGTTCGAGATTAATCCCTTCGTCTTCAAAATATCCTTCCTCAATTGCTACATACATTGGTGCATAAAAGATGGAGTGAGCTACTTCGTTGAGAACAACTTTGGTAGAGTCCGGAAGAATTTCTGTTGATTTTTCCTTTTGTGGTTTGTCTGGTTTGCTTTCCTCTTTTGAAGAGCATGCAAGTAGAGAAGTGACAGATATTGCTGCCACTAATGCGAGAGTAAGAAAACGCTTTTTCATAATATCCTCCTGATGATCAAATCTGATTCTTCTATAAGTATATGAGAAAAATCGGAATGCGTACCATTAGCAGAGAACAATGATTTTTCGAGGGGTTGTCTGTGGAGGAATACTTCGTGTGGTGATGCTATAATAAATAATCAGCAGTTGATTGGCAAGGGCACAGGTATACAGCTGTCCGTTTGAGGTTACAATTTCTGTAAAAGGTGAAATATTTAAGCGCAGGGATTGATCCATAGCGACAAGATCATTATTGAAGTAGTTGACAGCGATATTTTCGCTTGCACTTCTTCGCCCAATAATCAGTGCCTGATATTGAGGGGGAAAAATAAGTGGGACAGGAGCGTTACCATCATAGAATGCAGTTACAGGCATACCTGAGCGAAGTCTTGTTTCATTGATTACATAAGTGTCAGTGGAAATAATCATGTTTGTAATCCCGTTTGAATTTCGGATGGATACCATCTGCTGACAACAGTTGTTTTGCATTGGAGTGATATTTTGGACAATCCCTTCGATTGGTAAAAATGCAGTGTTTGCCATAGTGCTAAATCCTTTTTCTTTTAGTATATGCGAAATGATTATTTTGGTGGCTGCTCGGAATCCGGAGTTTTTACTTTTATCTTTGGCGGTTCGTAGTGATAGATATCCTCATAGGATTCCAACTCGGCTTTACTTGTCGGAGCTGCGGGAATCAGACCGGTACAGTCCTGTGTAGAAGCGGCGTTTGCCAGATAGTCGTAAGAATCAATGATTTTTTGATTTTTTTTATTATCAGCCATAATAAGTCTCCTTTTTATAAAAAATGTGGTAAGATATAAGCTTAGGATATGTAAATACAAAGATTCTATGCAGAAAGAAGGAAGATTGACATGAATATAAAAGTAGATACACATTCCCATACACTTGTAAGTGGACACGCATACAACACGATACAAGAGATGGCAAAGATGGCGAAAGAACATGGGATGGAGGCGATTGCATTTACGGAGCATGCACCGGAGATGCCGGGAACTTGCGGAATATTTTATTTTGAAAATTTGAAAATTCTGCCAAGAGAGCGTTACGGGATCAAAATGCTTTTTGGAACAGAGCTCAATATTATGGACAGCGAGGGAACAGTAGATATGCGCGATGGACTTTTAAAACATCTTGACATTGTCATTGCGAGTATTCATACGCCATGTTTTTGTGGAGAAAGAACAAAAGAAGCGGTGACGAGAGCCTATGTAAATGTGATGAAAAATCCGTATATCAATATTATCGGCCATCCGGATGATTCGCGTTTTCCGATTGACTATGAAGTGCTTGTCAAGACTGCAAAGGAGACAGGGACACTTCTAGAGGTCAATAATTCCTCTTTGCGGGAAGATAATAAAAGAGAAAATGCAGATGAAAATATCCGAGTTATGCTGGAATATTGTAAAAAATATGAGGTTCCAATCACGACCGGAAGTGATTCACATTTAGATCTGGATGCGGGAAAACTGAATTTGGCAGAACAAATTTTGGCAGAATGCCATTTTCCGGAAGAATTGATCGTCACAACATCATTAGAAAAATTGAAACCATATGTGAATCGATACAAAAAAACTAGACTTTAAGAGTTTACTGTGCTAAAATATAAAAATAGTACAACACTATAAAGGAGACTTAAAATGAGTAAAAAAATTAGAACAGAAGCAGTCGATTATCTGTTTGAAGCAATTTTGAGCTTAAAAGACAAGGAAGAATGTTATACTTTTTTTGAAGATATATGTACCATCAATGAACTGTTGTCACTGTCACAGCGGTTTGAGGTTGCCAAAATGCTTAGAGAACAGAAGACATATTTGGAGATTGCAGAAAAGACAGGGGCCTCGACTGCTACAATCAGCCGTGTGAATCGCTCTTTAAACTATGGAAATGACGGATATGATATGGTATTTGAACGGATCAGCCTGGATGAAGATGAAGAATAAGAAAAGTAAGAAAAAGTGCATCAGGTCGAGTGATGCACTTTTTTCTACAATGGAAAGGTTAAAAATAGGACTGTTATTGCTTATACTTGCAGTATTCTTTCAGTTTTTAGCAAGAAATGTGAATGGATTTGCGCAGTGGTATGCGACTTCAATATACAGAATACTTGTAACAATTATCAGCAGAGTCTGCTCTGTGTTTCCGTTTTCGATTGTTCAGATTTTGTTTTATGTGTTGCTTGTAGTTCTGGCGGCTGGGGGGATGAGCGGAATCTACAGAATCTGCAGAAAAATAGAAAAGATATCCACGATTGCTTTGAAAGGGAGTTCGTGGGTATGTCTGTTGGTAGGTGTATTGTTTTTTATCTACACAATGGCCTGTGGGATCAATTATCACAGAACATCTTTTTCTAAGGAGGCGGGCATACCGGATGCGGAATACTCACAGGAAGAATTGGTTCAGTTGGCTGAGTATCTTACGGAAGAAGTCAATGAATTGGCAGATACGGTTCCGCGCACGAAAGAGGGAATCTTTGTGTTGAAAGGGAACACGAAAAAAGAGGCGGTAAGGTCGATGGAACATCTTGCAGAGACCTATTCGGTGTTGGAAGGATATTATCCGAATCCCAAACCTGTCTGGATATCGGAGATTTTGTCATATCAGCATCTGACAGGAGTGTATTCACCATTTACAATTGAGGCAAATTATAATGCGGATATGACAGACTATAATATCCCGTTTACGATGTGTCATGAATTGTCTCATCTGAGAGGGTTTATGTCAGAGGATGAGGCGAACTTTATTGCATATTTAAGCTGTATCAAATCGGAGTCAGAAGAGTTCAGATATAGTGGATTTTTGTCAGGATGGCTGTATGTGACAAATGCCCTTTACGGGGAAAATACAGAAAAATATGAGGAACTGTGTGAACGCCTGAATATAAATGCGCTGAAAGATTTACAGGCGAATAATTCATTTTGGGATAAGTACGATGGAATAACAGCAGAAGTGGCTGATAAAGTGAATGATATTTACTTAAGGGCAAACAGACAAATTGACGGCGTGAAAAGCTATGGAAAAGTAGTAGATCTGATGCTTGGATATCAAAGAATTATGCAGTAAAAAAGTAGAAGTGTGAAGCTTCTACTTTTTTTTCTCGTAATAGTTAGCAAATTTTTCAGGAAGAGAATCAATGAGCTTTTCAATAATTTGTTTTTTGACATACACATCGAAACTGAGTGTGCAAATGAAAGAAAACAATTGCAAAAATTCACGATCCTGTTCGTTCTCTTCTGAAAATGTCTCAGCAGAGGAAGCGTACATTGCCTTGAGTTCTTCTTTTAAAGTATGAATGCGATCTTTTTCAAATGAACAGACTTCGTCATAAATATGCGTCAGGTTCAGCTTGCTGTCGGTATGGAAGTACCGATCGGTAACCGGTCTCAAAAGCATCTCGATATCTTTGATAGATAAGAAACTTTTGAAATAATAGATAAAAGTAAGAACGAGAAGATGTTCTTTTGTATATTTTTTCTTTTCCGGAGAAGGAAGCAGATTGTTCTTGGCATAATTGTTGATCATCGTCTTAGTAAGAACCTTGTCCTCCTCATAGCGCTTGGAAGAAGCCATCTGCTTATCCATAAAAGTGGTAACCTGATCCATATATAAATCAATATTAGGAATATCAATAGATTTTACATAATCAATTTTAGAAATACTTTCCAGAATGCTGTTTAATAAATCATTTGTATTAATTGTCATTTTATCACCTCGATAGTTACATTATATAGTAATAGAAACTATATGACAAGTATTTTGAAGAAAACTTTTTGGCAAAAAAGGAGACAAAAGGAAGGATTGATATTTTTTTGACAAAACGCGTTGTTCCTGTTGACTATAGATAACCTCTATGTTATTATAGGGTTACATCTATAGTAAGGGAGAAAACTATAGAAAAGATTATATAATAAGAGAGGATAAAATATGAGTAAAGCGACAAAAACGAAAAAGGCAGTAAGCCTTGAAGTCTTTATCTTTCTTGCAGTAATTATTGCATTCTTTGGATTGATAGGGGCGAAAATGGGCGGTGTAAACATGATGCAGACGATGATGAACACAGCCTATCAGTTACTTCTTGAAACAGTATTTTATATCATGGCGATTGCGGTTATAGCAGGAGCCGTATCTGGGTTATTTTCAGAATTTGGTTTGATTGCATTAATCAATAAAATAATTTCTCCCCTAATGAAACCAGTGTATGATTTACCTGGAGCAGCTTCAATGGGAGTCTTGACTACGTACTTGTCAGATAACCCGGCAATTTTAGGACTTGCAGAGGATACAAACTTTAAAAAATATTTCAAAAAATATCAATTACCGGCACTGACAAATTTAGGTACAGCATTCGGTATGGGGCTTATTGTTACAACATCAATGATCGGTATTACATCTCCAACAGGCGAGAATCTTGGATTTGCAGCTCTGATCGGTAATATCGGCGCAATTATCGGTAGTGTTGTCAGCGTAAGAATGATGATTTTGTTTACGAAGAAAGAATATGGTACAACAGAGTACTGTATTCCGCTTGAAGAAGGAAGTGAAAAAGATGTCTTTGAGCAGAGAGAAGTAAGAGAAGGGGGAATTGGAGCGAGAGCATTGGAAGCACTGTTGGACGGTGGTAAGAATGGTGTGGATGTAGGTCTTGCAATTATTCCTGGTGTACTTGCGATTTGTACAGTTGTAATGATGCTTACAAATGGACCTTCCGCAGACGGTGTTTACACAGGTGCTGCTTACGAGGGAGTTGCATTGTTGCCATGGATTGGAGAAAAATTGCAGTTTATCTTATCTCCATTATTTGGTTTCTCTTCACCATCAGCAATCTCTGTTCCGATCACAGCATTAGGAGCGGCCGGAGCAGCTGTTGGATTGGTACCTAAGATGGTAGCAGGCGGTGTAGCACATGCGAATGACGTTGCAGTATTTACAGCAATGTGTATGTGCTGGAGCGGATACTTAAGTACTCATGTTGCGATGATGTCAAGTTTGAAGTGCAGCAAACTTACAGGAAAAGCAATCATCAGCCATACAATCGGTGGTATTGTGGCAGGTATTGCGGCAAACTGGTTATTCCAGTTAGCGTCTTTCATAATGTAATTTGAATAATGTTTAAAATGGAATGTGCGAGCGTACATTCCATTTTTGGCAGGAGGGAAGAACGTATGAGCGAAAAAATGAAAATATTTCAAAAGATTCAATATGTGACGGTAGGAATTGCATTTGCATCAATTGTTTTGCCATTGATATTTTGGAACAAAATTCCAGAAAAAATCCCACAACATTACAATGAAGTGGGAAACGTGGATATTTGGTCAGACAAGACATCTCTGATTTTATTGTTCTTTGTTATATTGTTTTTGCTCGGTATGATGAGCATTGTTACTTATTTTGTCCGTACAAGCGGAATTTCAGAGAATGCCAGTGAAAGTGAGAAGAGAACTTATGGAAGACTTTACCCAGTTATTGTATTGATGAATCTATTTTTAATGTTAATGTTTGCCTATATGGTGTTTTGCTCGGTGACATGCAGAGCTCTTGGAAAATGGTTCCTGCCAGCGTCTTTGATTCTGACATTTTCACCTTTTATTTGGTATATTTACAAGAGCCGGAAAGAGACAACACCAAAAAAAGAGCTGAAAAAGGCATATGCAAAACAGGAAAAGGAGCAGGCAGAAGAGGCGGTATCCTATCGGACTAGAATCGATCTTTGGCTGGCGGTATTGATTCTGATACCGGTAGCGATAGAGGTAAAAATAGGGATAGACAGCGTGAGGGAAGGAGAGCCGGACTGGATTGCCATCGGAATATTGACATTGACATTGCTTATATTTATTCCTCTTGTTTTTATGCGGTATACCCTCTATAATGATTACATACTTGTGCAGTGCTATATTTTTGGAACGGAACGGATTCCATATGAGAGCATTACCAATATAAAGAAGACGTGGAATCCATTGTCTTCGGCAGCAATGTCGCTTCGCAGGATTCAGATTGATTACACGGTAAACGGACGGCATGAAATCATGTTGATTTCGCCGGTAAAAAGAGATGAATTTTTAAGAGAAGTGGAAAAAAGAATGGCAATTCAGAACATAAAGAAGGAGAGTTTATGAGCATTTACGATACATTGAATAAAGAACAACGTGAAGCGGTCTATCATACAGAGGGGCCGCTTCTCATTCTCGCGGGAGCAGGTTCAGGGAAGACAAGAGTGCTGACACACCGCATCGCATATTTGATTGATGAAAAGGGAGTCAATCCATGGAACATTTTGGCGATTACATTTACGAACAAAGCGGCAGGGGAGATGCGTGAGCGTGTAGATCAGATTGTCGGATTCGGCTCGGAGAGCATCTGGGTGAGCACGTTTCATTCGACCTGCGTGCGGATATTGAGAAGACATATTGACTTACTTGGATATGATACTAGCTTTACGATTTATGATGCGGATGATCAAAAGACACTTATGAAAGATGTCTGCAAATATTTACAGATTGATACAAAAGTCTATAAGGAGCGAAACCTTTTGGCAGCGATTTCTTCGGCGAAGGATGAACTGATTACGCCGGAAGAATATGAATTGAATGCGGCGGGGGATTTCGGAAAGCAGAAGATCGCAAAGGTATATAAAGAATATGAAAAACAACTGCGGGCAAACAATGCACTGGATTTTGATGATCTTCTCGTGAAGACAGTACAACTGTTTCAGACACAGCCGGAGGTGCTCGATTATTATCAGGAGCGGTTCCGCTATATTATGGTAGATGAGTATCAGGATACGAATACGGTGCAGTTTGAGCTGATTCGGATTTTGGCAAAGAAATATAGAAATCTCTGCGTGGTAGGAGATGATGACCAGTCTATTTACAAATTCCGCGGGGCAAATATCAAAAATATTTTGAATTTTGAGCATGTGTTTGAAGATGCAAAAGTGATCAAACTGGAGCAGAATTATCGTTCTACAGGTAATATTTTGAATGCGGCGAATGCAGTGATCAAGAATAATTTTGGACGTAAGGAGAAATCACTTTGGACAGAAAATGGTGAGGGGGATAAGATTGCGTTTCGGCAGTTCGACAGTGGATATGATGAGGCAGAATACATTGTGGGAGATATCAAAGAGCATGTGAATAGCGGAACGCGCACATACAATGATCATGCTGTTTTGTATCGCACCAATGCGCAGTCACGTATGTTTGAAGAAAAATTTGTAACAGCCAACATTCCGTATAAAATTGTGGGCGGCATTAATTTCTATGCAAGAAAAGAAATTAAAGATTTACTTGCATATTTGAAAACAATCGACAATGGGAAAGACGATTTGGCGGTCCGAAGAATTATCAATGTGCCAAAACGTGGCATTGGGCTTACGACAATCAACCGAGTGCAGGAAAATGCACTGGAGCGCGGAGTAAGTTTTTACGAGACACTCCGAGCAGCGGATCTGATTCCCAATATTGGGAGAAGTGTGAGCAAATTAGAGTCATTTGTGGCGTTGATTGAACATTTTAAAAGTGAGGCAAAAAATATGTCTATCTGCGATCTTATGCAGGAAATTCTGGATATGACAGGATATATCGAAGATCTGAAATCGGAGGGCGATATTGAAGCGGAGACAAGAATCGAAAATATCGATGAATTGATGAATAAAATCGCAGCTTACGAGGAATCCTGTGAAAATGAAATGCCGACATTGAGCGGATTTTTAGAGGAAGTTGCACTTGTCGCAGATATCGACAGTTTGGATGAAGACAGTGATTATGTGGTCTTGATGACACTGCACAGTGCAAAAGGTCTTGAATTTCCGGAAGTGTATCTTGCAGGAATGGAAGATGGTCTTTTCCCAAGCTATATGACAATCACATCCGATGATCCGACTGAGGTGGAGGAGGAGCGAAGACTCTGTTATGTTGGAATTACAAGAGCAAGAGAAAATCTGACGCTGACTTGTGCGAGAAGAAGAATGGTGCGCGGAGAGACGCAGTACAATAAGATGTCTCGATTTTTAAAGGAGATTCCGGTGAATCTTTTAAACACAGGCAATCTCATCGAAAAAGATGAGAAAGAAGTTCCAAAGCAGAATGCATATATGCAGGCAAAACAAGCATTCCGCACACAGGCATTTGCTATGCAGAAACCGAAGCAGCAGTTTACAGTTACGCAAGGGGAAGGTCTGTCTTATGATGTAGGGGACAGGGTCAGACATATGAAGTTCGGAGAAGGACTGGTGACTGGAATTACAGAAGGCGGACGTGACTATGAAGTTACAGTACAGTTTGATACAGCCGGTGTGAAAAAGATGTTTGCTACATTTGCAAAATTACAAAAAGTATAAGAATTTGCATAAAATGATAGAATCTACATATGGTAATATCAGTATGTAAGTGGTATAATGTGAAAAAGAGAACAGTGACTTTTGAGGAAAGTCGGAAAGGACGTGGACATATGAATAAATTAGAAGATATGATTGCAGCATCAAAATTAAATGAGTTACTGCACAAAAAAGATGATGAAAAAGCGAAAAACACATTGCTTTGGGTTTTGGCGGTTGTAGGTGCAGTGGCAGCAATTGCAGGAATCGCTTACGCAGTATATAAGTTCTTTACACCAGACTATTTGGAAGACTTCGAAGAGGACTTTGAAGACGATTTCGACGACGATTTTTTCAGTGACGATGATGAAGTTTAATTAGTTGAGGGCGGTGGTAATGTGACAATTACTGCCGTCCTCAATTCAATAAGGGGGAGGATACATATGATAACAAGTGATATGCCGCTTAGAAAGCAGATTTTTTCTATCCCGAATATGCTTGGATATTTTCGGATATTGTTACTTCCGCTGATCGTATGGAGATATGTGACAGCAGATTCGATTGCAGAGTTCCACATGGCGGCAGTTATTATTGGAATTTCAGGGATTACCGATTTTTTAGATGGATTTATTGCAAGAAAATTCAATATGATTACTAACCTAGGAAAGATTGTTGACCCGGTTGCAGATAAATTAACACAGGCAGCGATTGTATTTTCTTTGTCGTTCCGTTTCCAATGGCTGATTCCGGTTGTGGTGCTGTTTGTCATCAAAGAAGGATTTATGGGAATTATGGGCGTGATTCTTCTGAAAAAAGGGAAAATGTTAAACGGCGCGAAGTGGTTCGGAAAAGTATCCACAGCAGTGCTTTATGTTGTGATGTTTATTTTGATTTTGGCGCCGAATATTCAGGAGCAAATTGCGAATACATTGATTGTATTGAGCGGTTTTCTGCTTTTGATGTCATTTATACTGTATATTCCGGTGTACAAAAAGATATTGAGCGAAGCATAATTTCATGTAAAAAAGAGTTCGGTATGCGAAAGCAAATCGAACTCTTTTTTCATGTGGTCTGCAGTGCTTACTAGAGCTGATCGATGATGTCAGAGGCGTGCAATGCCTTTTGGATAATATGCAGAATATCAGGCTGTACTTTTTGCGGATCGTCAAGCTGAAATGGCATATTGTCTAAAAACGCATTTGAAAGCCGGTAAATATATGCCTCTTCTTCAGGTTGTTCTGCAATCAGAACATCCCCCTGAGTACGCATCTCATCTGTATTTTTTTCATGTTCAAGACTCATCTCAGTCAGCATCGAGAGCATAATGCAGAAATGCTCTTCATCCCAAGCGGACAGGTACATGCATTTACAGAGCCCTTTGGTGAAAAATGGATAATCGGCGAAACAGTCTAAAAGCTCTTTGAAACGTGTCCGGTGGCTTGAGTTCTCGAATAGATGCTCTTTGTCTAAAGCGACAATCCATTGTTCTTTCCAATTCATGAAATCCCTCCTCAATCTGTATTACTAAAATTATAGATGGAAAAAGGAAAGAACTCAATACATTTTGGAAAGATTGTTCACTTTTGGTTGGCAAAAAAGTTGGAAACTGATAGAATAAAACAATAAATGAAAAGTATAGAGAGGATTTTATATAGATGAAAAAGAGAGAAGTATATGAAGGCATTATTCAAAAAGTAGCATTTCCGAACAAAGGACTGGTGACTGTCGAGGGCGAGGAAAAATCAGTGATCGTAAAGAATGGGATTCCAGGTCAGAAGGTAAAATTATGTGTAAACAAAATACGAAAAGGGAAAGCGGAAGGAAGGCTTTTGGAAGTTCTTGAAAAATCACCTTTGGAGACAAGAGAACCTGTATGCAGCATTTTCCCTGCCTGTGGAGGTTGTATGTACCAGACGATGTCTTACGAGGAACAGATGAAAATGAAAGGTGATCAGGTAAAAGAAATATTGGATGCCGCCATTTTGGAAGATTATGAATTTGAGGGAGTAAAAGCAAGCCCGAAAGAGTTCGCTTACCGTAATAAGATGGAATTTTCTTTTGGAGATGAATACAAAGACGGTCCGCTGTCACTTGGGTTGCACAAAAAGGGAAGCACATATGATGTGCTGACAGCAGCTGATTGCAAATTAGTGCACGAAGATATGACAAAGATTCTTTTGTGTGTATTGGAATATTTTAAAGAGAGAAATGTGGCATATTATAAAAAAATGCAACATGTGGGCTATCTTCGCCACCTGCTTTTACGCCGTGGTGATCAGACCGGAGAAATTCTCGTAAACCTTGTGACAACAACACAGGAAGAACACGATTTATCTTTGCTTTTGGACGCACTTTTGGCATTGCAGCTGGAAGGAAAAATCGTTGGAATTCTTCATATTTTAAATGATTCCTTATCTGATGTAGTACAGAGTGATGAAACTCGAATTTTATACGGACAGGACTTTTTCTACGAGAAATTGCTTGATATGGACTTCAAAATCACACCGTTTTCATTCTTCCAGCCAAATACAAAGGGTGCGGAGATTCTCTACAAAACCGTGAGGGATTATATCGGGGATATCCACAACATGACGGTCTTTGATTTGTTCAGTGGAACAGGAACGATCGCACAAGTTTTAGCTCCGGTTGCAAAACAGGTAATCGGCGTGGAGATTGTCGAGGAGGCTGTGGAGGCTGCGAAAGAAAACGCAGAGCACAATGGACTTTCCAACTGTAGATTTATTGCAGGTGATGTGTTCAAGGTGCTGGATGAAATTGAAGAAAAACCGGATGTGATCGTGCTGGACCCTCCGAGAGATGGGATACACCCAAAAGCACTGCCGAAGATATTGGACTATGGGGTGGATAAGATTGTGTATATTTCCTGCAAAGTGACAAGTCTTGCGAGAGATCTGGAGATGATACAGGCAAGAGGATATTGGGTGGAGAAATGCACGGCTGTGGATCAATTTTGTCAGACGGTGCATGTTGAGACGTGCGTACTTTTGTCCCACAAAAATTCGTAAACATCTCCACCGTCCTTATACACCGGAAAATTGAATAAAATGGACTTCAGAGGTAACTCTGATTCATCACATGGGAAAATCTCTATTTCTTTGATTAGCGAAGAAATTAGAGATTTTTTCTCTTCATCGCTGATTTTATCATATACCTTATCGAAGTTGGAAAGTAGGGTGTAGATATTCTCCAAGGTAATGGCATCTTGCTCCACAGCCTTGCGGCGTAGCTTGACGTCCTCGATTTTTTCTTCAAGCTCTACAATGATGTCATATAGACCGTCAAGCCGGAGTGTCATATCGTGTAGCTTGCGTTCTCTGAAACGAGTATCCTCCGGCAAGCTGTCAATTTCATTTTCAAGGCGGGTTTTATTGAGTTCCACTTCTCGAAGTTTGCTTTCGTAGTTTTTTAGTTCTCTATCAAGAGTGGAGGTGTCAATCTGTTTTCCTATCTTTGATTTTATTTCGGTTGCAAAATCTTGATTTTTAATCAGCTCTCTGATTGCTTCAATGACCAGTGGCTCAATGTCCGTTTTTTTGAGCATCGCTTTGTAGTCACAGCTTTTTCCTCTTGCTGTCCGAGCCTTGCTACACACATAATAATAAATCTCTTTGTAAGTACCGTCTTTGTTTGTCCATGCGTGTTTGTTGGTGTACATTGGTCCGCCACATTTAGGGCATTTTAAAATACCGCTTAACAAATGTGCCCTGTCCCGACCAATTTTAGAGGGAGCTTTCACACCTGTTATTTCTCGTTTTTCATGTGCCTGTGTCCACAGTTCCTCGCTGATAATGCCATCGTGCTGACCGTCTGCAAGAATATAGTCATCTTGATGTATTTGGCGGTATTCATTCTTAGTGCCTTTGACCTTTTCTCTTGTTCGTCTGCCGAAAGCAATTTTTCCCATGTACACAGGGTTGTCAATTATCATTCTGACAAAATGGGTACTCCATTGGGTTAGCGTACCGTTATCTCATTTGATTTTTTGAATACCCTGCAAGTTAAGATAGTTGGCGATTTTGTAAAATCCCATATTCCCATTCACATACTTATCAAAAATGATGCGTACCGCTTCAGCTTCATCTTCTTGAATAAAAAGCTGTTTATCTTTGAGGTAATAGCCGTAGGGAGCAAAGCCACCATTCCAACCGCCTTGACGGGCTTTTTCTTTCCGTCCGTTCATAGTTTGCTCAATAATATTTTCACGCTCTATTTCAGCAACAGCAGACAGTACAGAGATTAAGAGTTTCCCGCTTGTCTGTGATGAGTCAATTCCTTCCTCAATGCAAATCAAATTCACACCAAAGGATTGAATATGTTCCAAAGAGTTAAGAATATCGGCAGCATTTCGCCCGAAGCGAGAGAGCTTGTAAACTAAGACATAATCAATGCTCAACCCGTTCTCAATATCGTTAAGCATCTGCTTAAAGGCAGGTCTGCCTTCAATGGATTTGCCGGACTTGCCTGCATCTTCATAAATATTTACGATTTTCATTTCTTCTCTATCTGCAAATCGCTTTAAGCTGTTTTTTTGCCCGTCCAAGCTGAAGCCGTCAACCTGCATTTCGGTACTTACACGAGGGTAAAGTACACATTTTTTTCCACTCCTATTCATAGTCATTCCTCCAATATAATATTGGAAAACATCAACACGCAAATGCTTTTAGTTAGCACGATTTATTTCGCCTAAAACTTCCGCACCATGTTTTTCGATAATTTGAGAAAGCACATTTATGAAATCCTGATAGGCTTTTGTTTTCTCAAATGTATGATTGGGAGCAGGAGTTTTCGTAGCATCACCCAGTATATTTTTGACATTTTCCATTCGCAATCACCTCCAAGTGCATTGCTTACATAAAGTATAAGCAATTTTTCTATTTATGAAAAGTTTGTCATCACGTTAAAAATAGCATAAATAAACGCACCGCAAATTTACATGGAATAAAAATGCGGTGCGATTAAATTCACCTGTTTGCCGTATTTGCCACGCCCCCCGACAAAGGGGATATTTTGAGTTGCTGTTGGCACAGCCATCATAGTCCCACAGTACCGTAGCTTGTCCTTTCAAAAGCCACGCATACCGCAGGAACTCCCCCTGTTTCTATCGTCTTGGGGGCGGAACGTCACGAAGTATCATTATCCCTTATGTGGGTCATTGCGGACGAGTGTGCTAAACTCGGTCTAACAGTTCATTTTGTCGCTCCAACGGTATTATAATCACCTCCCCATACCGTTATCATGGCGATGTCTGTTAAATCGCTTTGCCTTTCGGCTCACATAAGTAATGTACTCAAAATATCGTATATGAAATTGTCAAAGAACAAGTATGCTGCTTAGTTACGAGAGAAAAACTTCCTCTCATATACCTTTAGAAAAAGTGCTTATTTGTTGCTCCTGCTACAAAACATTTTTTAAATACTTTTCAAGATGCGTTAGACCACGGTTTATTGAACGACTTACTTGGCTCTTGTTCACTCCCTCGGCTTTGGCAATAGTTGTTATGCTCATTCCCAAAAAGTAGTGAGCGTAAATGCGTTTTGCCTGCTTGTCCGGCAGAGTGGCAATGGCAGCGTGGAGCTGTTCATTTGTCAGCTTGCGTTCGTAAATCTCATTGGGAGAGAGGGAAACAAACAAGGCACTGTGTTCAATGCCGTCACCACGGTCAAGAGAGTAGTAGGCTTTGTGGTAGCGTATGCGGCTTTGGTATGCTTGTTCTGCTTTGCGGTATTCCTCAAAGATGTTAAACACCTCATCGGGAATATCAATATATGTGTCTGTGGTTATATGGTCATAGTAATCTTTCAAGTTTATTTTTTTCATGGTTGTACCATCCTTTCAAATTTTGGTTAAGAGCTGAATTTGAAAGGACGGTGGGAGGTGAACGGCAACGAGGGGCTATGAACGCAAAAATGCCCGACTGAAATTCATAAAATCTCAATCGGACATGGGCGTGTTTATTTCTTGTTATGTAGTTTACAATTTCGTGTTGTTGACCGTAATCGTCCCACAACAGGGTAATGCTTTTTTTGATAAGTTACCAAATATTTGAGCAAAAGAAAACACAGCGATACCTCCTAAGATACCACCGTGTCCCTATCAGTCGTCATTGGTTTGTGTAAAACGCAAAGAAACGGCGGCTCTGAAAATCAAAGCCACCGTTTCATGGGCGTGAAAATCTATCTGCTGTACGACAGCTTTTTTTCTTTTGCCGTCGTGCGGCAGATAATCTTTTATAAAATTGTTTCTCTATCAAATTGACGTTATAAGTAAAACAAGAATACCAAGCACAATCCGATACCAACCAAACACCTTAAAATCATGCTTTTTAATAAAGCTCATTAGAAATTTAATTACTAAGACAGATACCGCAAATGCCACAGCCATACCGAGAACGAGGGCAAGCGATTCAGCACTTGTAAAGTTAAATCCAAATTTCAATAGCTTAAAGGCACTTGCCCCAAGCATGGTTGGCACAACGAGAAAGAATGTAAATTCGGCTGCTGCCACACGGGATACACCTATTAGCAAAGCTCCAACAATCGTTGCTCCTGAGCGTGATGTGCCGGGTATAAGCGATAACACTTGAAACACACCAATTATCAACGCTGTCTTATAGCTGATGTCTGTAAGGGTAGTTGTAGTGGCAGTACGCTTTTTGTTCCAGTTTTCAATCACAATGAACAACACACCGTAAACAATTAGCATTATGGCAATCACTATGGGAGTTTTGAGATGAGCGTCTAAATAATCATCAAATAAAAATCCCATAATTGCTGACGGCACACAAGCTACCGCAACCTTAAACCACAGGGAGAAAGTATCCTTTTTAACAATAGGTTGCACTTTGTCCTTGAACTGAAATGGAAACATCTTGTTCCAAAACAGGACCACAACCGCCAATATCGCTCCAAGCTGAATAACAACAAAGAACATTTCTTTAAATGCTTCGCTCATATTGAGCGTAATAAACTCGTCCACAAGAATCATATGTCCTGTGCTGCTGATAGGTAACCATTCGGTAATCCCCTCCAAAATGCCAAAAAAAATAACTTTTAAAATTTCTATAAAATCAAGTACCATTATTTCAAATCCTCCTTTTTAAAATGATGAAAGGTCATAAGAAAACCAACTGCTGATACAAGAATAATAATCGCCACAGACAGCCATATGGGATAGCCTGTGCTTTCGGTTTTACCCTGTACGAGAAAGTATGTTGCTGTCCACGGATATAATGCTCCCCACTCTTGGTTGGATAGAGCCGCACTGCCCATGACGATAACAGCCGAGCCTATCATGGGGGAAACAAATCCTTTTGTTTTCATCGCAAGAAATACAAAAGGTGAAGTTGTTAAAAACATAAGGATACCGCCAAACAAAAACTTAGGAAGCCAACTGATTGCCACAAGTAAGCTATACCCCTCCAATGTAAAGACAGCGTGATATAGCCCACAAACGATAAATATACCTGCCCATGTTACAAGGGTGAGCATAACAATCCAAAGAAGCAGGGTACAAAATTTTCCAATTAGTAGTTTTGTCCTTGAAATGGGTACGGGCAATATGGTTTTTAGTGTGCTTTCTGTGTACTCTCTGCTAAACAAGTAAGCTGCAATTGCCACATATATCATCATGTTTACCAGTAGCATGATATACAGTACGCTGTCGCTGTATATGTCAGACAAGGTAAAGATAATCTCTGGCTTATCAAAATGTGTTTGCAAGGCTTCTATTAACATCAAAAGTGGGGTAGATAATACCCCTGCCACACTAATTAGCACCATTTTTGAACGCTTTAGTTTCGATAGTTCACAAGAAATAAGATTAAGCAATACCGCCACCTCCAATCAGTTTAGAAAAGTAACCCTCTAAGTTCTCCTCACATTGTTGTATCTTTGTTACAAGCAGTCCCTTCAGGGCAAATTCTCGGTTGATTTCTCCAACACTTTGGCTAAAGTCATAAATTCTCACCGTACCGTCCTGCACTGTAAAATCCGTCATGTGGTAGTGGTTTTCTAAAATCTTTGCGGCTATCTTACTGTCAGATAAATCAAATTGAATGTATTTTCGATTCCTTTTGTGAAGCTCGGATATATTCACTTCCTCTACCAAACACCCCTCATGCATTACACCAATAACATCTGCAATTTGCTCAATTTCACTTAAAACATGGCTTGAAATAAAAATGGTGGTGCCATTGTCGTGGCTGAGTTCCGATAAAAATGAGCGTATTTCTGCTATTCCTATTGGGTCAAGTCCGTTAATCGGTTCGTCAAGGATTAAAAGCTCCGGTTCGTGCATAATGGCGGCAGCAATACCAAGCCGCTGTTTCATGCCAAGAGAATAATCGGCAAACACTTTTGTTTTCTCCTTGTGCAGTCTCACAACTTCAAGGGATTTTTTTACTCCACTTTGAGAAACTCCACCTCGAATTTTAGCAAGAATTTTTAAATTCTCATAGCCTGTTAAATTACTGTAAAAGCCCGGTGTTTCGATAATAGAGCCAATTTTGCAATAAAGGCTTGTTGCATTTTTCTTGTAATCTTCTCCAAACAAGAGAATGTTACCATCTGTCGGAAAAGCAAGCTGTAGCATCATTTTCATTGCAGTTGTTTTTCCTGCTCCGTTTCTACCGAGTAAACCGTAAATTTTGCCTTTCGGAACATGAAGATTTACCCTATCAACAACGGTAGCTGTTCCGTATCGCTTAGTAAGATTTTCTGTTTCAATGACATATTCCATAATCATCAGTCCTTTCTATGAACGCTGTTTGTGCTGACCACAATTTCATTATCACAGGGGCTATGTCAAAAGCCAAGAAACCTACCGTCACATCGCCTACATCTATCATGTCAACGTGAAAAAAGCTCCGACACTTATCGTATCAGAGCCTGTTTTCAAGGGTTTTATAGCATTTTACTTTGTCTGGTTTTGTTTTATCCAGACAAATATTTTAGCAACAAACAGCAAAAACATAAAAGCTGTTATATAAGGTTCTCTTGCCGCCGCAAAGAAGCAAACAGCCAAAGCGGTAATTGCAAGGGAACATTTTGTAGCAATCCCACCCAATATTTCTTTGTCTAAATAGGTGGATATGATTTTTGCAACGCCAATTATAATTAAGGCGGCAAACAAAATCCAATAAACTGCAAGATTGAATGGTGTTGTATCTGTAAATGACAATAGGTTGACCGAATAAACATAACCGTCAACAGGGTTTCCGTACAACGGCAAAAGTATAAAAGCAATCGCCACCATATCCAATATTCCGTAAATAAAACTGTAAATCTTTTTCAGATTAGAACGATTTTCAGTTTGAGCAAGGGTAATCAATTCTTCGCCTGACAGCAGTTCATCAATGGTCACAGAAAAGAATTTAGAAATACACTTGAGTGATTCAATATTGGGGTAGCCTTTGCCACTTTCCCATTTTGAAATTGCTGTTCTTGATACATATAGTTGTTCTGCAAGCTGTTCCTGCGTTAAGTTTTTTCCAGTTCTAAGCTGTTGTAGCTTTTCATTAAATTCCATGATTGTCCTCCTGTTTGTTCCTTCTTTTCATACGTCCATCAATGGGTTTTTCTGCATCCTTTGGTATCATCCAAGCCCGACCAAATTTCTCAGTTCCGTCAATGCGATTTTCTTCACATAATTTTTGTATCCGTCGTTCTGATATGCCCCATTTTTCAGAAGCCGCTTTCACAGAAATGTAATCCATATAATTAACTTCCTTTCGCCAAAACAATATACATCAATTATATACGCTTTAACGAATAATAGCAAGTTTTAACCTATGGAACACCACGACAAACGCATGAATGATTTTTCCTCCCTATATTTACAATAATCTCTCGGA
>MJGMH1__coassemble_2086_pt1 | contig 27474 bp, 26 predicted proteins | sample MJGMH1__metabat2_high_PE_009 | metagenome-assembled genome bin MJGMH1 | reverse complement strand
TCTGTCTGTCTGTCTGTCTGTCTGTCTGTCTGTCTGTCTGTCTGTCTGTCTGTCTAAGACTATCAATTTCTAACATAGCTGTCAACCCCCCATTTCATGTTTTTAAAGATTTTTTTCAGTATGATATTTTTTATATTATACCAAATTTTTCCATTTTTGTACAGATAGTAAATTAGTTTTTACCTTATAAATTATGTAAAAAATCAAGTATCCATTCCCTACTTCATACTTTGTACTTTGCGACCAAAATGATCCTTCCTACAAATGTATTCTCTTTTCTCCGGATATAATTTTAGGTAATTACGAAACAAGTTCACAATCCTGATGGAAATGTGGATAAAACCCAGCAGTGCAGGATTCTTAGGCTGAAAAGTAGGTGGTTATAAATTTTGACATAGCAAAAGAACTCCCCGGATTAACTGCGAAGAGAAAGTTATTATGAAAAATAGTTGCTAAGCAATCAGAGATTTTAAACTTCTAATGTATTGATGCTTATGTATTTTATCAGCAACCATTACTGTAACAAGCTGCATGGTGCCCGCAAGTAATAAATCTGAATGAAGAGTTTTTCATTCTGAATTTTACGGTTGCAATGCAGAAACTATCCTTGAAATAGTTGATTGATTCTTCAACATTTACACGGATTTTATAAGTCTCTTCCCATTCTTTGGAACCACATCCAACACAAGGGTAAGCACGGAGATTTTTCTCCTTCTAATTGGATTTTTTCTCCACAACAATATCCGGATGGGCATTCAGGAAGTCTTTGTTATATAAAGTGATGCCACATACAACCCCAAGCCCATTTGTAACCATGCCAGACTTATAGGCATACCAAAAATGTCTATTGATGTACATTTGCTGGATAGACTGATTGGAAGCTGCATGGGAAGGCATGGAACCGTAAGTAGCTTTATAAGGGTCGAAGGGATCATCCAACGTTTTGCTCTCTACTGGATACACGTATATAGGCATAATTGCACATAGTATCTCTCCTCTCAAAATGATTGTAATGTATGCTTTTTATAATTATAATAGATATAGAATCACACCGTAATTGAAAGGAGAAAATTGATATGACAAAGGATGTGAATATGAAACAACTTCAAAAAGATGCTGTGGATATTTTTAATCAGGGCTTTGCCTGTTCAGAATCTATAATCTATGCAATTAAGAAAAATTTTGAATTGGAAATGTCTGACGATACTATTGCAATGAGTTCCGGTTTTCCCTGGGGACTTGGTGGGGGAGGCTGTATTTGTGGTGCCCTTGCCGGCGGAACAATGTGTATTGGATACTTTTTTGGAAGAAAAACTCCGGGTGATCCTAGAATTAACAAATGTTTTGAATTAACAAAAGAACTTCATGATTTTTTCAAAGAAACCTGCGGTGCTACATGCTGCCGTATTCTCACAAAAGGAAAAGAAAGAAATTCTCCAGAAAGAAAAGAGCAGTGTACAAAGTTTGTTGCTGCTACCGTCAAGAAAACAGCAGAAATTATCTTGAGAGAATTATAATCACAACCGCAAAAACACCCTGAATCTCAACGATTCAAGGTGTTTTGTTACAAATGTTTTACTATTCTCTTACTATCTTCCCGCAAGCAATCATCGCCCCTGAATTTCCGGATGGCTGTGTCCGAAAATCATCTGCATTTTCATGTACTATAACCGTTCTTCCGATTACATCTTCCGGATAAAACCGATCAGTATAAAATGCCCCAAATGCAGTTCCGTGATTTGCCAATAACGGCGGCAAGTCTCCTGCATGATTCGGATGTTGTGTATTTTGGGGATTATAATGCGTTCCTGCATTTTGAAATGGTTCTGCCTCTGTTCCGGTACAATTTTCTCCTTCATGTATATGAAATCCATGAAATGTATTATTTTCTGTCAGTCCTGTCACTTCTGCTACAACAATCGTTCCTCCATGTACTCCATAAAAAGAAACATTTCCCTTTAGATTCGGATATTTCCCATTTCCTTTTATCTTTGCATATGCCTCAGGCATTGTGTTCGTGATAGAAAGCATCCTCTCACCTCCTGTATCAGCATATGCAAACATTGTTCTTTTGGTTACTCTGTCTCTCTTACTTTTGCAATACTTGCAACTGTCGCATTGTCATTTAAGTTAATTAATTTTACTCCGGATGTGATACGTCCAAGCACAGATATCGTGCTGCACTCCATACGAATCACAATTCCTTCTGTGTTAATGATCATAACCTCATTGTCTTCATTTACCGCTTTTACTCCAACCACATTTCCAGTCTTTTCTGTAATCTTATAGCATTTCACACCTTTTCCGCCTCGGTTCTGAGGAGTAAATTCTTCCATTGCCGTGCGTTTACCCATACCTTTTTCAGATACGATCAGCAAGTGTGTTCCCTGTGTATGAAGCTGCATACCAACTACCTCATCACGATCTGCAAGATTCATGCCGCGAACGCCCATAGAAGTTCTTCCAGTTGCACGGACATCTTTCTCGTTAAATCGAATACACTGTCCATATTTTGTGACAAGAATGATATCCTGATCCTGATCTGTGAATTTCACTTCAATCAACTCATCCTCTTCTCGAAGTGTAATTGCCGCAAGCCCTGTCTTTCTTACATTTGCATAGTCTGTAATTGGAGTTTTCTTCACGAGACCTTTCTTAGTAGCCATGAACAAATATTGTCCCTCTTTGTACTCATCAATTGGAATCATAGCTGTAATCTTTTCATCCGGCATTAACTGAAGCAGATTGATAATTGCAGTTCCTCTTGCCGTTCTGCTTGCCTCCGGAATCTCGTATCCTTTTAAGCGGTACACGCGTCCCGTATTCGTAAAGAACATGATATAGTGATGTGTCGATGTCATGAACAACTCTTCCACATAGTCTTCATCAATCGTCTGCATTCCTTTGATTCCTTTTCCGCCACGATTCTGACTCTTGAATGTATCTACTGTCATACGTTTGATATATCCAAGTTTCGTCATTGTAATGACAACATCCTGTCTTGGAATTAAGTCTTCCATGGAAATATCAAATTCATCAAATCCGATTGAAGTTCTTCTCTCATCACTGTATTTACCGTCAATGATTAAAATCTCTTCCTTGATCACACCTAACAACAGTTTTCTGTCTGCTAAGATGGCTTTCAATTCGCCAATTCGTTTCATTAACTCCGCATATTCTGTCTCCAGTTTTTCACGTTCCAAACCTGTCAGAGCGCGAAGTCTCATGTCCACAATCGCCTGTGCCTGCACTTCAGTAAGTTCAAATGCTTCTATCAAGCCTTCTTTTGCAATCTGTGTATTTTTTGAACCGCGGATAATGCGGATTACTTCGTCAATATTATCAAGGGCAATCAGTAACCCCTGTAAAATATGGGCGCGCTCTTCTGCCTTATTTAACTCGTACTGAGTTCTTCTTGTCACAACTTCTTCCTGATGCTTTAAATAATAATTCAGCATATCCAGAATATTCATGACTTTCGGCTCATTATTTACGAGTGCAAGCATGATAACACCAAATGTATCCTGAAGCTGTGTATGTTTATATAACTGATTTAAAATGACATTTGCATTCACGTCACGGCGCAGTTCGATACAGATTCTCATACCTTCTCTGTTTGACTGGTCGCTTAAATCTGTGATACCGTCAATCTTTTTATCTCTTACAAGCTCTGCAATCTTTTCAATCAGACGTGCTTTATTAACCATGTACGGAAGTTCTGTCACTACAATACGGTTCTTTCCGTTCTGCATTGGCTCAATATCTGTCACCGCACGCACTCTGATTTTCCCACGTCCGGTGCGGTATGCTTCCTCAATTCCGCGTGTTCCGAGAATCATTGCTCCGGTTGGAAAATCAGGACCTTTGATAATCTGTAAAATATCTTCAATTGTGGTCTGACCATTTTCGTCAATTTGATCATCAATGATCTTCACCACTGCACTGATTACTTCATGCAAGTTATGAGGTGGAATGTTCGTCGCCATACCTACTGCGATACCTGATGTTCCGTTTACAAGCAGATTCGGAAATCTTGCCGGAAGTACAGACGGTTCTTTTTCCGTCTCATCAAAGTTCGGCGTAAAATCAACTGTATTCTTGTTAATGTCAGCCGTCAGTTCCATCGAAATCTTGCTCAGGCGAGCCTCTGTGTAACGCATCGCCGCAGCGCCGTCACCGTCTACAGAACCAAAGTTTCCATGTCCATCGACAAGCGGATATCTTGTAGACCATTCCTGCGCCATATTTACGAGTGCACCATAGATTGAGCTGTCACCATGCGGGTGGTATTTACCCATCGTATCACCGACGATACGAGCACATTTACGATGTGGCTTATCCGGACCGTTGTTCAATTCAATCATTGAGTATAAAATTCTTCGCTGTACCGGCTTCAAACCGTCCCGGACATCCGGAAGGGCGCGGGAAGCGATAACACTCATCGCATAATCGATATAAGATTCTTCCATTGTCTTTTTCAGATCAATGTCATGCACTTTGTCAAAAATATTATCTTCCATTTTTTATTCTCCAATCTCTAAATGTCCAGGTTATTTACATATTTTGCGTTCTCTTCGATAAATTCTCGTCTCGGTTCTACTTTGTCTCCCATCAAAGTTGTAAATGTAAGATCTAGCTCTGATGTGGATTCTTCGTCCATTGTCACACGAAGAAGAATTCTGTGCTCCGGATCCATAGTTGTCTCCCAAAGCTGATCTGCATCCATCTCCCCAAGACCTTTGTAACGCTGAATCTTGTTATTTCCATCTCTTCCAACTTCCACAAGAATCTTATTTAGCTCTTCATCACTGTACGCATACCATACTTTTTTGTTCTTTTCCAGCTTATAAAGCGGCGGCTGTGCCAGATACACATAACCTTCTTTGATCAGTTCTGGCATAAAACGATACAGGAATGTTAATAATAACGTACTGATGTGAGCTCCATCGACATCGGCATCGGTCATGATGATGATCTTGTGATAACGAAGCTTTGAAATATCAAAATCATCGTGTATTCCCGTTCCAAATGCAGTGATCATCGCCTTAATCTCTGCATTAGCATAAATTTTATCTAATCTGGCTTTCTCCACGTTCAGGATCTTTCCACGAAGCGGCAAGATAGCCTGTGTTGCTCTGTCTCTGGCTGTCTTTGCAGAACCACCCGCAGAATCACCCTCTACAATGTAAATCTCACAGTTTGCAGGGTCCTTATCTGAACAGTCCGCAAGCTTGCCCGGAAGTGACATTCCTTCTAACGCAGATTTTCTTCTCGTCAGATCTCTCGCTTTTCTGGCTGCCTCTCTTGCTCTTTGAGCCATGACAGACTTCTCCACTGTCATCTTTGCGACATTCGGATTCTGCTCTAAGAAAATCTCTAACTGCGTACTTACGATATTGTCGACCGCACCACGAGCTTCACTGTTTCCTAATTTTTGTTTTGTCTGTCCTTCAAACTGTGGATCTTCAATCTTTACGCTGATAATCGCCGTCAGACCTTCTCGGATATCTTCTCCTGAAAGATTTGGCTCGTTGTCTTTTAATAATTTATTTTTTCTCGCATATTCATTGAATGTCTTTGTCAGAGCATTTCGGAATCCAACGACATGTGTACCGCCTTCCGGTGTTGTAATATTATTTACAAATCCATATGTGTTATCGCTGTAAGAGTCATTGTGCTGCATTGCAACCTCTACTGCGACACCGTCTTTTTCACCTTCACAGTAAATAATCTGCTCATAAAGAGGTGTCTTGCTTTTATTCAGGTACTGCACAAACTCCTTAATTCCACCCTCGTAGTGGAAAGTCTTCTCAATCGGCTCCTCCGGTCTTTCATCTCTCAGGACAATTTTAAGATTTTTTGTTAAAAATGCCATCTCACGAAAACGCTGTTTCAATGTATCATAATCAAATACTGTCTCCTCAAAAATCTCTTTATCTGGAAGAAATGTAACTTTTGTTCCTGTCTTTTGTACATCACATTCATCTACAACCTTTAGTTTATAGATTACCTTACCTCTCTCGTATCTCTGCTTATAGACTTTTCCTTCGTTGTAAATCTCAACTTCAAGCCATTCAGAAAGTGCATTTACAACAGACGCACCAACTCCGTGAAGTCCTCCAGACACTTTATATCCGCCACCGCCAAATTTTCCTCCGGCATGCAGTACCGTAAATACAACCTCCACCGCCGGAAGTCCTGCTTTGTGGTTGATTCCTACCGGAATTCCACGTCCATTATCAATAACCGTAATGGAATTATCTTCGTTAATTGATACGAAAATCGTATCACAATATCCCGCCAATGCCTCATCTACTGCGTTATCTACAATCTCATACACCAAATGATGAAGTCCTCTGATTGAGGTACTTCCAATATACATTCCCGGTCTTTTTCTTACTGCTTCTAATCCTTCTAGTATCTGGATTTGATCTGCACCATATTCTGCACTCATATAAATCCTCCTATATTTTCGATTCGTTCAGAACTTTTACTTCGCCTTGTTTTACATATAAAACTTTATTTATAGAAAAACGATGATTCACAAAATCGTCTAATCCTGTACACGTGATTAGAGTCTGCACATCGCGAATGCTGTCTAATAAATAGTTTTGCCTGTGTTTATCCAATTCAGACAAAACATCATCCAATAATAATATTGGCGTATCTTTTATAATCTCTTTTACAAGTTCTATCTCTGATAGTTTCAATGATAACGCCGCCGTCCTCTGCTGACCCTGAGAGCCAAATTTACGAATATCCAAATCATTCGTCATAAAACAAATATCATCTCTGTGAGGTCCGACGGAAGTACTTTTCATCCGGATATCCCGCTCTCTGTTTTTTAAAAGTGCCTTTTCAAATTCTAAATTTCCGATTCCCGGCTCATAGTAAAGCTTTAGCTCTTCTTTCCCACCAGTCAACTTTTTATGTACTTCTGAAATAATATCATTCACCTGTCCTATAAACTTCTTTCGTCTCTCAATAATCTTATTTCCATACTGAATAAGCTGAAGATCCCATATTTCAAGCGTTTCAAGCAAATCATTCCTGTTATAGACATCTTTTAACAATTTATTTCTCTGGTTAATAATTTGATTATAGTTCGACAGGTCGCTGAGATATAATTTATCAAGCTGTGCAAGTTCCAAATCAATAAATCGTCTTCTCTCTGCCGGACCATTTTTGATAATATTCAAATCTTCCGGCGAGAAAAACACGATATTAATAATTCCAAATAACTCACTTGCTTTGCGAATTGGAATTTTGTTAATTGCAATTCCTTTCGGACTGTTTTTTTTCAAATGCATGTCAATCTGAAAAGGAACTCCATTCTTTTCTACTACAGTCTCAATATGAGCCTCGTCATGTCCAAACTGTATCATATCGCGGTCTTTTGTCCCACGATGAGATTTCGTCGTCCCTGATAAATAGATGGATTCGAGAATGTTAGTTTTTCCCTGTGCATTATCTCCACAAAAAATATTGGTAGCTGCATCAAACTCTATGTTTAACAAATTATAATTTCTAAAATTTTTCAATTTTAAAGACTTTACTATCATCCTTACACCAACTATTCATGTTCTATTTTTCAATCTTTATCTCTGTTCCATCAAAAGATACGATGTCGCCATCATAAAGTTTCTTTCCTCTTCTTGTGTCGACTTCTCCATTGACTTTAACAAGACCGTCCTGAATCACTTCTTTTGCTTCCACTCCGGATTCCACAAGTCCTGCCGCTTTCAAAGCCTGACCAAGTTTAATAAATTCTTCTCTTAATTTTATAATTTCCATTTCTTAAACTCCTGCATTAAAGTTAACCGGCAAAATCAAATACACATAGCTTTCCTTCTCATCTCTGATAAAGCATGGTGCTTTCGCATTCATAAGATAAATTGTAACTTCCTCATCCTCGATCACACGAAGTGCATCGATTAAGAATTTTGGATTAAATCCAATCAAAAGATCTTTTCCTTCTTTGGAAATCATAATCTCTTCGTTCATAGAACCTAGCTGAGATTGGATTTTCAATTCCATAATTTCGTCCATGATATTGATGATAATTGGTTTTTTATCTCCTTCTTTTACCAGAAGCGTTGCTCTGTCAATACAACTTAAAAGTTCTTTTTTATTGATTTTTACCTTTGTTTCATAGTCGCTGGACAACATCTGATCAATACGGAAATACTCTCCTTCAATCAAACGTGACACAACCACTGTATTGTCAAATTCGAATACAACATGGTTGTCCGTGAACGACAGACATACTGTACTATCAGCCTCACCTGATAAAATTTTGCTTACTTCCACCAATGTCTTTCCAGGAACGACAACTTTTCTGGTTTGATAATTTTTTGTCAATTCTGTCTTTCTGATCGAAATACGGTGTCCGTCAAGCGATACTACTTTCAGAATATTTTCATCAATTTCAAACAATTCACCAGTCATTAACTTGTTGCTATCGTTGTCTGCAATTGAGAAAATTGTCTGACGAATCAATTCTTTTAATGTAAACTGTGATAAAGTGATGGATTCTGCTTTTTCGATATATGGAAGATAAGAAAAATCTTCTCCTGATTTGGCAGAAATACTAAATTTTGCCTTTTCACAGGTAATCATTGTCTGAAGATTGCTGTCTGATTCAATTGTAATCTCATTATCAGGAAGTTTTCTGACAATTTCAGAAAAAATCTTTGCATCTATCGCAATAACACCTTTTTGAATAATGTCTCCTTCAATAATGGTATCAATTCCTAATTCCATATCGTTGGCTGTCAACTTAATAATATCTGTTGTTGCATCTATAAGAATACATTCAAGAATAGGCATTGTTGTTTTTGAAGGGACTGCTTTTGATACAATATTAACTCCCTTTACAAGGTTTGATTTTGTACAAATGATTTTCATGTGTATAACTCCTTTCGGGTTGTTTTGTGTATATATTTATTAAAAGTTATCCGCCGTATCCGTCTTAGGGGGTGTGGATATGTGTATAACCCTAGAAAACCCCGATTTTAACGAAATTTAAGGACAGGAAAACTGTGTTGATAAATAAAAAAGTTTACGTTGACAGAAGATGGACAACTTTTTACGAAAAATCGGTTATTTTTTTATCCACATTCTGAGAACAAGTTATCAACAGTTTATTCACGTTCTTTATACGACTTATAAACAAATCTTAAACAGGATTAATTTTCTTTTTAATAATCTCAATCGTATTATTCAATGCTTCATTGGTCTTAATATCTTCAGTAACTTTATCTACTCCATGACTGACGGTAGAATGGTCACGTCCTCCAAGCATAATTCCAATTGATTTTAAAGGAGTATCTGTCATTGTACGACACAAATACATTGCAATCTGCCTTGAGTTTGCAATGTTCGCATTACGTTTTCCACTTTTTAAGTCTGCAATAGAGACAGAAAAATGCTCGGAAACAACCTCTAATATCAGTTCCGGAGTGATCTGTCTGTTTTTATTTGGTGATACAATATCTTTTAAAGCCTCTGCAGCAAGCATAATATTAATCTCTTCATTTTTTAATTTATGAAGAGCAATCAATTTATTCAGTGAACCTTCCAACTCACGGATGTTCGATTTGACATTAGTAGCAATATACTGCATAACTTCATTTGAAATATGATATTTTTGAAGTCCGTCTAACTCTTCTTTTTTTCGAAGAATGGCCATCCTTGTCTCATAATCAGGTGAAGAAATGTCGGCAATCAATCCCCATTCAAAACGGGTTCGAAGTCTTGCTTCTAAAGTCTCGATATCCTTTGGAGGCTTATCACTTGAGATAATAATCTGTTTACCTGATACATGTAAATGATTAAAGGTATGGAAAAATTCTTCCTGTGTACTTTCTTTTCCGATAATAAATTGAACGTCATCGATCAGCAAAACGTCAATGTTACGGTACTTTTCACGAAAAGCAGTCATTGCAAGTTCATTGCCACCGCTTGTCTTACCACTTTTCAATGCTTCGATCAATTCATTTGTAAAGGTCTCGCTTGTGACATACAATACTTTTTTTGTCGGATCTTTTTCTAATATAAAATGTGCAATGGAATGCATCAGATGGGTCTTTCCAAGTCCAACACCTCCGTACAAAAAGAGAGGATTATAAATCTCTCCAGGAGATTCTGATACAGCCAAAGAAGCAGCGTGGGCAAAATTGTTGTTTCCACCAACTACAAATGTATCAAAAGTATATTTAGGATTCAGATTCGCCTGCTCAAAAATACTATTTTGAGTTACATTTTTTTTATAAGTATCATCTTGATTTTTCACATTAATATTCTGAGAATCATCAACTGTAATAAATTTTACTTCAAATTCCTGTTCAGTTATTTCTGCAATGCAGACTTGAAAAGGCAAAAGATATTTTTGACTAATATAATCCACACTTGACTTCAAAGGCACAAGAATATAAACCGTAGAATCTGATACATTGTAGACTTCTAAAGGTTCAATCCAGGTTCGGAAAGAAACGTTAGAAAGTCCATATTCGATCTTCAATTTGTGGATAATCTCAGCCCATTTTTCTGCTACAATATTCATTCCGTTAACTCCTAATCTTTACATTTAAGGTATACCTACTCCAGAGTATATCTCTACACTATTCTACATCAAAATAAGTAGATAAGCAATGACTAATCCATGTGGAAAACTTTTTAGACAGCAAAAAATAAAGTAAAATCGTAAAAAAGAAGAAAAATAAATTTTAAATTAACAGTTTATCCACAGGAAATCCACAAGTTATCCACAAAATGTGGATAACTTGTGGAAAACTTTGGGGATGGAGAATACGAAACTTAGAACATGATACTGTTTCATAACTGAAGCGAATATGAAGTTCAAAAAAATATACAGAATCCCTTGACGTAGAGGGATTTATTGACTATAATTAAGTGCGATGTCTAAAAAAATATGTACTTATATTAATTATATATAGGTTTGAGTCAAGGAGGTGGATATCAATGAAAATGACATTCCAACCAAAAAAGAGATCTAGATCAAAAGTTCATGGATTTAGAGCAAGAATGAGCACAGCTGGTGGAAGAAAAGTTTTAGCAGCTAGAAGAGCAAAAGGAAGAAAACAGTTATCAGCGTAGGCCGCATATATGTGGCCTTTTCTTCTATGTAAAAAGTGGAGAGAGAAGAATGCATTTTTCCGAATCATTGAAAAAAAATAAAGACTTTCAGATTGTTTATAGAAAAGGACAGTCTTATGCTAATAAGTATCTGGTCATGTATATTTATCAGAATCAGAGTGAAAGAAATCGTTTGGGTATTTCAGTGAGCAAAAAGGTTGGCAATAGTGTAGTAAGACACAGGCTAACAAGATTAATTAGAGAAAGCTATAGACTACAAGAAGATAAATTCCAGAATGGATTGGATATTGTTATTATTGCGAGAGCAGGTGCAAAAGGTAGAACATATAAAGAGATAGAGAGTGCACTGATTCATTTGGGAAAACTTCATAATATTATAGATTCACATTTGGAGATGTAAAAATTGAAAAGAATATTTATAGGACTCATTAAGTTTTATAGAAAATATTTATCCGGACTGAAAACAGCAAGTTGCTGCAAATATTTTCCGACTTGTTCCCAGTATGGACTGGAAGCGATTGAAAAATACGGCGCATTAAAGGGTGGACTGCTTACAGTGTGGAGAATTTTACGTTGTAATCCATTTTCAAAAGGCGGGTATGATCCGGTGCCTTAAGAATAACATTTGGAGGAGAAAAATATGGGTATTGTATTGACGCAGTCTAATACTTTTATTATTGGAAGTATTGCAAAACTGCTCGGATTTATCATGAATGGAATTTTCAATGCGTTGAGTTATATTGGTATTGAGAATATTGGTCTTAGTATCATTATATTTACAGTCATTGTCTATACATTGATGATTCCGATGACGATTAAGCAGCAGAAATTTTCAAGAATGTCGGCTGTCATGAATCCGGAGATTCAGAAAATTCAGAAAAAATATAAAAATAAAAAAGATCAGGCATCTATGATGAAGATGCAGGAAGAGACGAAGTTGGTTTATGAAAAATATGGAACATCGCCGACTGGCGGGTGTCTTGGTTCACTGATTCAGTTCCCTATTTTGTTTGCATTATGGCCGGTTATTCAAAATATTCCAGCATATGTAACAAGTATTAAAGATGCATATATGCCTTTGGTTAACCAGATTATGGCGACAGACGGTTACCAGAAAATCATGGAAGGGATCGGAAAAGCAAGTCCGATCATGATCAATCCTGAAACATATGATTATAGCAAAGCAAATACACTCGTTGACGTATTATACAAATTCAGACCGGGAACTTGGGATACACTTGCAGATAAATTTCCGGACTTGACAAATTTAATTGATTCTACAAAAAACAGTTTAACACATTTGAATACATTTCTTGGAATCAATATTGCAGAGACACCGGGATCTATGTTCATGACAGCAACAAAGAACTTTTCTATCGGTCTGATTATCGTTGCACTTGCAATTCCGGTATTATCCGGACTTTCACAGTGGATCAGTGCAAAACTGATGCAGCAGGCGACATCAACAGGAAATGATGATGATAACCCGATGGCGGCGCAGATGAAGACAATGATGAATGTTATGCCGGTATTTTCTGTGATTATGTGTTTCTCAATGCCGGCAGGTCTTGGTATCTACTGGATTGCCAGTGCGGTAGTAAGAACGATTCAGCAGCTTATAATCAATAAATTCTTAAGCAAGAAATCAATGGATGAGCTGATTGAAGAGAATGTGAAAAAAGCAGCTAAGAAACGTGAGAAAAAAGATGCCGTTTCCGGAAGAGAAATCAATGCGATGGCACACAAAAATGTAAAGAACATTGAGGAGCCAAAGAGAAAAACAACAAGCAGCAATAATATTGATTCTTATAAGCAAAATGCAAAACCAGGAAGTTTGGCATCAAAAGCGAATATGGTAAGTGATTTTAATAAAAACAAAAAATAGGCTAAACCAAAATTCTTATTTTAGGAAGATAAGAATGTCAAGGAGGGTTTAAGATGAATGAGATTAGAGTATCAGCAAAAAATGTAAGTGATGCAATTACAGAGGCAAGTATTCAGCTTGGGGTTACAAGCAGTGAATTAGAATATGAGGTAATTGAAAAAGGAAGCGCCGGTTTTTTAGGAATCGGAAGTAAGCAGGCGGTTATCAGAGCTTGGAAAAAAGTAAAGGAAGAATCTGTAGAAGAGATAAAAACAGAGGTTCAGCATGAGAAAAAAACTTCATCAGAACAACAGACTGAAAAGATAAAAAGCATTACAGAACCTCATAAAGATGTAAAAAAGACAGAACATGTTAAAAAAGAACATGTCAAAGAAGTTATAAAAAGAGAAGAAAAACTTTCTGAAGTACAGGAAAATACAAAAGAAGCTTGTGAAAAATTCCTGCATGATGTCTTAAAAACAATGGGAATGGAAGTTGAGATTATTTCAAGTATTGATCAGGATGGCGCTTTGTGTATCGAGATGCAGGGTGAGCATATGGGAATTCTCATCGGAAAACGTGGACAGACTCTGGATTCTCTTCAGTATTTGACAAATCGTGTAGCGAATAAAATGCAGGATGGTTATGTGCGTGTCAAACTAGATACAGAAAATTACCGTCAGAGAAGAAAAGAGACATTAGAAAATCTTGCAAAAAACATTGCTTACAAAGTAAAGAGAACAAAGAAACCTGTTTCATTGGAGCCTATGAATCCTTATGAAAGAAGAATTATTCATTCAGCACTTCAAGCGGATAAATATGTGTCTACACACAGTGAAGGTGAAGAACCTTATAGAAGAGTAGTAGTGACATTGGCAAGAAAATAAATGTGAATTGGGGACGGGGGTGATATCATATCATCCCCGTCCTTAGTTACACTTGGAGGAAAAAATATGAAAACAGATACAATTGCAGCAATTGCGACAGCTATGACGAATTCAGGAATCGGAATTGTCAGAATGAGTGGTGATGAAGCATTTGAAATTGTCCAGAAGATTTATAAAGGGAAAAAAGAAAAATATTTTCAGGAAGAAAAAGGTTACACAATACATTATGGATATATTGTATATGATGAAGAGACAATTGATGAGGTTCTTGTGATGATTATGCGGGGGCCACATAGCTTTACAGGTGAAGATACGGTGGAGATCAACTGTCATGGCGGTGTTTATGTGATGAAACGCATTTTGGAAACTGTGATCAAATATGGGGCGAGACCTGCTGAGCCCGGTGAATTTACAAAGCGTGCATTTTTAAATGGGAGAATGGATTTATCTCAGGCAGAGGCAGTCATTGATGTCATTCATTCCAAAAATGAGTATGCACTGAAAAGTTCTGTGAGCCAGTTAAAAGGAACGGTTCATCAGAAAATAAAGAAAATAAGAGAAGAAATTTTATATCACACTGCGTTTATTGAGACAGCCCTAGATGATCCGGAGCATATCAGTGTGGATGGATATGGTGGAGAACTGAAGGTGGTTGTGGATAAACTACTGGAAGAACTGAAGGCATTGTTGATAAGTTCTGACAATGGACGGATTATCAAAGAAGGAATTAAGACGGTTATTGTCGGAAAACCAAATGCAGGAAAGTCCTCGCTTTTAAATGTATTGGTCGGCGAAGACCGTGCGATTGTGACAGATATTGAAGGGACAACGAGAGATGTTTTGGAGGAATCCATTCAGCTTCAGGGAATCAGTCTGAATATCATGGATACCGCAGGGATCCGCAATACAGATGATATAGTGGAAAAAATCGGTGTGGACAAAGCAAAAGAGCATGCGAATGAGGCTGATTTAATTATTTATGTTGTAGATGCATCTAGAAATCTGGATGAGAATGATATGGAGATCATTCGGATGATTCATGATAAAAAGGCAGTGATTTTATTAAATAAATCAGATCTTGCTACTGTTGTATCAAAAGATATGTTAAAATCATATATTGAAAAGCCGATGATTGAGATATCTGCAAAAGAAGAGAGTGGAATCAAAGAGTTGGAAGAGACATTAAAGGATATGTTTTTCCATGGAGATATTTCTTTTAATGATGAGGTTTATATTACAAATATTCGTCATAAGGCGGCAATTCAGGATGCTTATGACAGTTTGGAAAAAGTAAATATGAGTATAGAAAATAATATGCCGGAGGATTTTTATTCCATTGATTTGTTGGATGCGTACGAATCTCTTGGAAGCATTACCGGCGAGACGATAGGAGAAGATTTGGTAAATGAAATATTCAGTAAATTCTGTATGGGAAAATAAAGATGAATATGATGTAGTTGTAGTCGGAGCAGGGCATGCAGGCTGTGAAGCGGCGCTTGCCTGTGCACGACTGGGGATAAAAACAATTATTTTTACAGTGAGTGTGGATAGTATTGCTTTGATGCCTTGTAATCCAAATATCGGCGGAAGCTCGAAAGGACATTTGGTAAAGGAAGTAGACGCACTCGGCGGTGAGATGGGAAAAGTGATTGATCAGACATTTATCCAGTCAAAAATGTTAAATAAGTCAAAGGGACCGGCAGTACATTCGTTGAGAGCACAGGCAGATAAAGCAAATTACAGCAAGACGATGCGCATGGTTTTGGAAAATCAGGAAAATCTTGAAATCAAACAGGCGGAAGTGACAGATATTCTTGCGAAAGACGGAAAAATTGAGGGAGTGCAGACCTACTCCGGAGCAGTTTATAAATGTAAAGCTGTTATTTTGTGTACAGGAACGTATTTGAAAGCGAGATGTATTTATGGAGAAATCAGTCAGGAGACAGGACCAAACGGACTTCAGGTAGCGACTTATCTGACAGATTCCTTGAAAAAACTCGGAATTGAGATGTATCGCTTTAAAACAGGAACACCGGCAAGAATTGATAAAAATTCCATTGATTTTTCAAAGATGGAGGAACAATTCGGTGATGAGAGAGTCGTTCCGTTTTCATTTACGACAAATCCGGAAGATGTTCAGATTGAGCAGGCATCTTGTTGGCTGACTTACACAAACGAAAAGACACATGAGATCATTCGGGCAAATCTAGACCGTTCTCCATTATTTTCAGGGATGATAGAAGGAACCGGACCGAGATATTGTCCATCTATTGAAGATAAGGTAGTGAAATTTGCGGATAAAAATAAGCATCAGGTATTTATTGAGCCGGAAGGCTTGGATACAAATGAGATGTATGTGGGAGGAATGTCAAGCTCGCTGCCGGAGGATGTGCAGTATGCTATGTATCGCAGTGTACCGGGGCTTGAACATGCAAAAATCGTGAGAAACGCATATGCGATTGAGTACGACTGTATCGATGCCAGACAGCTCTATCCAACATTGGAGTTTAAGAACGTTGAAGGTTTGTACAGTGGAGGACAATTCAATGGAAGTTCCGGATATGAGGAAGCTGCCGCACAAGGGCTTGTAGCAGGGATAAATGCGGCTTTAAAGATCTTAGGCAGGCAACAGATCGTCTTGGACCGTTCGCAGGCTTATATCGGCGTTTTGATTGATGATTTGGTTACAAAAGAGAGCCATGAGCCTTACCGTATGATGACGTCCCGTGCGGAATATCGTCTGTTGCTTCGTCAGGATAATGCAGACCAGCGTTTGACGAACATTGGACATGAGATTGGATTGATTTTAGATGAGCGTTACGAGTATTTTTTGGAAAAAGAAAGAATTATTGCATCTGAGGTAGAACGATTAGAACATACAAATATCGGTGCAGCACAGGAAGTACAGGATTTACTTGTGAAATATGGAAGTACACCTTTGAACTCAGGAACAACACTTGCAGAATTGATTCGCAGACCAGAACTTTCTTATGAAGTATTAGAGCCGATTGATAAGAGAAGAAATATCGTACAAAAATGTGCGGAAAAATATCCTGAAAATGTAGATAAATTGTATCAGGAAGTTGTAGAGCAAGTAAATATCAATATTAAATATGATGGATATATTAAGAGACAGCAAAAGCAAGTAGAGCAGTTTAAAAAGTTGGAAAAGAAAAGAATTCCAGAAGATATTGACTATGATGTGATTAAGAGTCTTCGTATTGAGGCAGTACAAAAATTGAAGCAGTATCGTCCTTTGTCCATTGGGCAGGCATCTAGAATTTCAGGAGTATCACCTGCAGATATTTCTGTATTGTTAGTATATTTGAGTGGAAAGAATGAAACGAGGTAGTTGTGAATGAGTCAGATATTTGAGAATAAGTTAAAAGAGCTTGGCATTGTATTAAATGATGACCAGAAACGTCAATTTGATTCTTTTTATGAACTCTTGGTGGAATGGAATAAGGTCATGAATCTGACTGGTATTACCGAATATGAAGAGGTAAATGAAAAACATTTTGTGGATAGTTTGTCGATAACAAAGGCGATTGACATGAATTGTGTGGATAACTTGATTGATATTGGAACGGGAGCTGGTTTCCCGGGAATTCCGTTAAAGATTGCATTTCCTCATCTGAAAGTAGTATTGTTGGATTCATTAAATAAAAGAATTAAATTTTTGAATACAGTAATTGAGGAACTTGGATTGATTGACATAGAAACAATCCACGGAAGAGCAGAAGATTTTGCAAAAAAGGGAGAATATCGAGAACAATTTGATCTTTGCGTGTCAAGAGCAGTGGCAAACTTATCCACACTTTCTGAGTATTGCATGCCATATATCCACACTGATGGAAGATTTATCCCCTACAAGTCTGGAGAAATTGAGGAAGAGGTGACTGGGGCAAAGAAAGCAGTACATGTGCTTGGTGGAAAAATTGAGGATGTGGTGAAGTTTCAACTTCCGGGAACTGAAATTGGGCGTTCTTTTGTAAAGATAAAAAAATATCAAAACACACCAAAAAAATATCCGAGAAAAGCGGGGTTACCTGCAAAGGAGCCAATAGCATAAAAAATCAGCATATCATCTAAGATGATATGCTGATTTTTTATGAATAATTATAATTCAAATAGAATTTTTATCTGTTCGAGCACTTTTTCTGGTACCTCTAATTGTGGCAAATATTTTGCTTTTTTAATTGTTTGCACTTCAATTGCAGGAGTATAAGACTGATATTGTTGCGCATATTCTTTGTAAGTAGGGTTTCCACTTCCAACTAAAATAAAAATACTATTATCAATATGAGTTAAACATTCTGTGATATTTGCAGTTGTATATTTTCCCTTGATACTTGCAAATAGATATTTAGATTGCGTTTTTGAAATCTGAGCGGATTCACAGTAAGTCTTAACTATTTCATCATCAACAAATTGAGGAGTGTAGAAGTATTCGGTCATAAAAGTTTGTTCAATACTGTCTTTGCTATGTAAAAGATTGAACAGAAGAGTTCCAATAAAAGGAATGTTAATAATAAATTTCAACATTTTTGTTCGTTTTGTAGGAACTTTTGAAATAGAGGAAATACTAGGAGGATTAATCAATAGTATTTTATCTATTATTTCGTCATTGTTATGGCAAGCCATTAATACAAAAGAACAAGAGTTTCCAGTAACAATGATATCTGCCTTTTCACCAATAACATTGTTAATAAAGTCTGTGACTAATTGCACATATAAAAAGTTTGTGTAGGTAAAATTAGGTTTATCAGATTTTCCACATCCTAACAAGTCTAATGTATACACGGTATTTGTCTTAGAAAGATCAGAAACAATTCGATTCCACTCGTATTCTGAACTGCACGCTGAAAGATCGTGAATTAATAAAATTGGTTTGCCAGTGCCCTCTTTTGTATAGAAAATTTTTCCAAATCTCCATTCATAATAAAGACCTTCTTTTTTGCCGAGCAAATTATCAATAGTGGACATAAAATAAATAAGTTTATTGATAATGTGGATGATAAAGGTTGCTAAAATAGTTAAAGAAGCATAAGTTGCCAGTTTCTTCTTCCAGTTCATAAAGCACCTACCTTTCTTATAAATACTTTTCTTTTATTATACTACACAAAGGAAATCAATACAACAATGGAGTAAATGTTTCACGTGAAACATTTTTAATGTTACAGTTCACAGCAAATTTAATATTTTCCGTTTTTTTGTTTCACGTGAAACATTTTGTGTAGATTATAATTTAAAAAGGTGGTATAATTATCTGAGGACAGAAAGGGGTAGCTGAAAAAATGGGAAGAATAATAGCTGTAGCCAATCAAAAGGGTGGTGTGGGAAAAACAACAACTGCAATTAACCTATCTTCATGTTTGGCTTCATTGGGAAAAAAAGTATTAGCTATAGACATGGATCCGCAGGGGAATATGACAAGTGGTTTAGGCACTGATAAAAATGAGGTGAAATATACTGTTTATGATTTGATTCTTGGACAAGTTGATATTAAAAAAGTTATCTGTAAAAATGCTCTGGAAAATCTTGATATCTTACCGACAAATATAGATTTATCAGCTGCAGAAATTGAATTAATAGGAGTAGAAGAAAAAGAATTTATTATTCGAAAAGAAGTGGATAAAATTAGAGAAAACTATGATTTTATAATAATTGATTGTCCACCTTCATTAAGTATGCTCACAATTAATGCAATGACTACTGCTAATAGTGTATTGGTACCCATTCAATGTGAATATTATGCATTAGAAGGATTAAGTCAATTGATACATACAATTGATTTGGTAAAGGAACGTTTGAATCCAGAACTAAAAATAGAAGGTGTTGTATTTACAATGTATGATGCCAGAACAAATTTATCTTTGCAAGTAGTGGAAAATGTAAAAGACAATTTACAACAAGCGATTTATAAAACAATTATCCCTAGAAATATCCGTCTTGCTGAAGCACCGAGTCATGGATTACCAATTAATTTGTATGACCCAAAGTCTGCAGGTGCAGAAAGCTATATATTATTGGCAGAAGAGGTAATTAATAAAGGAGAAGAATAATGGCAGTAAAGCGTGGAGGACTAGGAAAAGGACTAGATAGTCTGATTCCAGACCATAAGACCGTAAAAACAACTGAAAGGAAAAAGCAAGAAGTAGAAGAAAAAAAAGAAGGCGAACAGCTTATTAATATCAATAAAATAGAGCCAAACCATGAACAACCAAGAAGAAATTTTGAAGAAGATTCGTTGTTGGAACTTGCTGATTCTATTAAGCAGTTTGGTGTGCTACAGCCTTTGATTGTTCAAAAAAGACATGATTATTATGAAATTATTGCAGGTGAAAGACGTTGGAGAGCTGCAAAAATGGCTGGAATAAAAGAAATTCCGGTAATTATTAAAGAATATACGAAAAGAGAAGCAGTTGAGATTGCTTTAATTGAAAATATTCAAAGAGAAAATTTGAATCCAATTGAAGAGGCAATGGCGTTCAAACGACTTTTGACAGAATTTTCGCTCAAACAAGATGAAGTAGCAGAGCGTGTTTCAAAAAGCAGAACAACAGTTACAAATTCTATGCGTCTTTTAAAGTTGGATGAAAGAGTTCAACAGATGATTGTAGATGATATGATTTCTACAGGACATGCGAGAACATTGCTTGCAATTGAAGATCATGAAGAACAATATAATCTGGCAAATAAAATTTTTGATGAAAAATTAAGTGTGCGAGAGACAGAAAAATTAATTAAGGAGCTAAAAAATCCAAAGAAAGAAAAAGAAAAAAAAGTCATAGAACATGATTTTATTTATAAAGATTTAGAAGAGAGAATGAAAACAGTCATGGGAACAAAAGTTCATGTCAATCCAAAAACAAAGGGAAAAGGAAAAATCGAAATTGAATATTATTCGGATGAAGAGCTCGAACGTATATTCGAGTTAATTATGACTGTTACAAATAATTCATAAGGGTAAAAGAGGAAATTTGTAATATGGAAAGTAAGTTATTAGAAACAATAGGGATTGATCCCGGTATTATTTTAATTGTGATGTGCCTTTTTATAATTGTATTATTTTTTATTGCAATTAGCACTAGTATGAAATATAATCGATTAAAAGCCAGTTACGTAGCGTTTATGCGTGGAAAAGATGGTAAAACTTTAGAAGATAGCATTTTTGAGAAGTTTAGTGAGCTAGATAATATGTCAGAGACTGTTGAAAAAAATAATAAAGATATTCGAGAACTTAACAAAAAGGTCAGAGGAAATTATCAAAAAATGGGAATTGTGAAGTATGATGCCTTTAATGAGATGGGGGGAAAGCTAAGCTTTACAATTACATTGTTGGATGGAAAAGATAATGGATTTATTTTAAATTCTATGCATAGCAGAGATGGCTGTTACAATTATGTAAAAGAGATTGTAAACGGACAAAGCTATATCGAACTGTCAGAAGAAGAAGCAGAATCATTAGAAAAAGCGATGTATCAGGAAACATTTGGACTTGATTTAAAAAATATCAAAAAGTAGAGAGTAGAGGAGAAAAAACATGTTAGATATTAAATTTTTAAGAGCAAACCCGGAAATTGTAAAACAAAATATTAAGAATAAATTTCAGGACAGTAAATTACCACTTGTGGATGAAGTGATTGAACTGGATTTGAGAAACAGAGAAATCAAACAGGAAGTAGAAGCGCTGAGAGCAGAAAAAAACAAGGTGTCAAAACAAATTGGTGCGTTGATGGCTCAGGGAAAAAAAGAAGAAGCAGAAGAAGTCAAAAAGCGTATTGCTGAAGATGGACAAAAGATTGAACAGCTTTCTGTAGAAGAAAAAGAAGTGGAAGAAAAGATCAAAACAATTATGATGACAATTCCAAATATTATTGATCCGTCTGTTCCAATCGGAAAAGATGACAGCGAAAATGTGGAATTGCAGAAATATGGAGAACCGGTTGTTCCGGATTTTGAAATCCCATATCATACAGAAATTATGGAAAAATTTAATGGTATTGATCTTGAAGCAGCTGGAAAAGTAGCTGGAAACGGTTTCTACTATTTAATGGGAGATATCGCAAGATTGCATTCAGCAGTGATTTCTTACGCACGTGATTTCATGATTGACAGAGGATTTACGTACTGTATTCCTCCATATATGATCAGAAGTAACGTTGTTACAGGCGTTATGAGCTTTGCAGAAATGGATTCCATGATGTATAAAATTGAAGGAGAAGATTTGTATCTGATTGGAACAAGTGAACATTCTATGATTGGTAAATTTATTGATACAATGTTAGAAGAAGAGACGCTTCCTAAAACATTGACATCATATTCACCATGTTTCCGTAAAGAAAAAGGTGCTCATGGTATTGAAGAACGTGGTGTATATCGTATTCACCAGTTCGAAAAACAAGAAATGATCGTTGTGTGTAAACCAGAAGAGAGCATGGAATGGTATGATAAAATGTGGCAGAATACAGTGGATCTGTTCCGTTCATTAGATATTCCGGTTCGTACTTTAGAGTGCTGTTCAGGAGATTTGGCAGATTTAAAAGTGAAATCTGTCGATGTAGAAGCATGGTCACCAAGACAGCAAAAGTATTTTGAAGTAGGAAGCTGCTCAAATCTTGGAGATGCACAGGCAAGAAGGTTAAATATTCGTGTAAAAGGGAAAGATGGCAAGTATTTTGCTCATACACTTAATAATACAGTAGTTGCTCCGCCGAGAATGTTGATTGCATTTTTGGAAAATAATTTACAGGAAGATGGTTCTGTAAAGATTCCAGCTGCATTACAGCCATACATGGGTGGAAAAACAGAGATTAGATAATAGAAAGGTAAAAACGTGCATAAGTATTTAAAAGCAATCGGTTTTACAGAGTTAAAGAAAAAGCAGGAGATTCGAGAGATACTAAGGCAGACTGCAGACGAATTTGATTCGCAACAGGCAGTATCTTTGGATGAAACATCAGAATTTTGTGACTTAAAAAAACAATATGGTGACAGTGTAGGGATTTCTGTGTACGGAGAGATGGATCAGGATAAAATCTTCGAGAGGGAATATTATGTGCCATATTTTGAAGGCACAGGAATCACAACTTATGCGGATGTGCTTGTGGAGCGACGCATTGAAAAAGAGATGTATGTCGGAATCTGCGAGGATGTAAAGGTGGGAGCAAGTATTATTTTCCATATACAAAATGCAATCGAGTATATGAAAGAAAAGCAGCTTGGCGGACTTGCAAAGAAAACAACATCCGTGACGCTATCCGGACTTGGCTCTTCTGGAATGATTCTTTTCCCGATTTCAAAAGATGAACATTTGGAAAAGACAAGAAAAGAAGAGGAGCGCAATCGCATGATGCTTTTGAGTGCAGCTAGAAATGGCGATCAGGAGGCAATGGAAAGTCTTACGTTGGATGACATTGACACTTATTCCAAAGTATCAAAGCGATTGATTACAGAAGATATTTTTACGATTGTAGAGACATATTTCATGCCGTATGGTGTGGAATGCGACGAGTATTCGATTTTGGGAGAAATCATAGACTTGCGCAAAACACAGAACAAAGTAACGCAGGAAACGCTCTACATAATGACATTGGATGTGAATGAATTACAATTTGATGTGTGTATTCTTGAAAAAGAAGTTATGGGAGTTCCGGAAGTTGGAAGACGATTCAAAGGAAATATCTGGCTTCAAGGAAAAATCAATTTTTAAAAACACTTCACAACATCTCTCATTCGTGGTAGAATGAGAGATGTTGAAAATAAAAATGTTCCCTTAGTTAAATGGATATAACAAGTGCCTCCTAAGCGGTAGATGGTTCGAGTCTAAATGAGGCAAACAACTGAATAATTTTACAAATGTCCATGTAGCTCAGCTGGATAGAGCACACGCCTCCTAAGCGGTAGATGGTTCGAGTCTAAATGAGGCAAACAACTGAATAATTTTACAAATGTCCATGTAGCTCAGCTGGATAGAGCACACGCCTCCTAAGCGTGGGGTCGGAGGTTCAAATCCTCTCATGGACGCCAGCAAACAACGCTGCAAGCCTTTATTCATAAGGGTTTGCAGCTTTTTTGTTCAGCTGCAAACTTTTGTTGAAACCATCTACCAGGGTTGGAGGGTTACTTTTTTGTTTATGCGTTACAATGAATTTTTTGCTAATTGGAAACGAACCAAAATGGGGAGCTTGCTAAGAAAAATGGACTTCTTGCTAATTGGAGATTTTAGCCTGCCTTTTGAGTGGTAAGCAATGCTGCCAGGGTGCTTGCAAGCTCCGGAGATTTTTGAAGCTGTTCCACCAATGCTGCCAGGTCTAAGGTTTGTGCCTGAGGCTGTTCCGGCTCCTGGGGAGGTTTTACATTCCGCAGATCAGGATTAGCATAAAAGGCACTCTCAAACTTCTGGGCATTGATTTTACGGTCCTCGTCGAGGATGTGGGCGTACACTTTTGTAATCATGTCAATTTCAGCGTGGCCTGTGTCTCCCTGGGTGGCTTTTAGATCGCCGTGGTTGAGTTTCAGCTTATAAGTAGTGCTGGAATGTCTAAGAGAGTGGAACACCACATTAGGCAATCCGGCTTTTTCTTTCAGCAGAGAAAATTCTTTCTCAATAATCCGGTTCTCACATGGCCTGCCATTTGGCAGGGCAACCACTAAATCATAATCCTGGTATTCCTCACCGAGGAAACTCTTTAGTTCATCCTGTGCTTTTTTCCACTCACGGAGGATATAAGCAACGGTTTTCGGCAGCCAGACTTTTCTTTCACTTGATTTTGTTTTCGGTTTCTTCAAGATCAGCCGGGTGCTGGTGTTTGGCATAAGCGGAGTGAAGATATGGAAAATATCTCTTTCTCCCAACATCTCAATCGCCTGCTTAGAAGCCCGCGTCAGCTCTGCCTCGATATACACATAGGCATTGTCCGCCGCTATGTTTTCATTTTCAATGTGAACATTCTTCCAAGTCAGACCAAGAATTTCCCCCATCCGCAAAGAACACGCAAAAGCAAGGTTCATGGCAACATACAATTTGCTGTCAGTACACTGGTCAAGAGCGATACGGATGGTATCAGCGTCCCAGATGTCACGTTTCTTGTACTCTGTTTTCGGCAATACGGTGTTCTCAAAGGGATTTTTTGCAATCAGCTCCCAGCGGACAGCCTGCTTAAAGGCACAGCGGAGAAGTTTAATGATCTTCTCAATGTTCTGATTGGAAATAAACTCTGTTTGCGGTTTTCGGTTCCTCTTACAAACAGGAGGGGTCTTTTGGAGGGTCTGAATGTATTTGTCTACCACACGGGGCGTAATTGCCTGAACCTCCATATCACCGATGATCGGATTGATGTAGTTGGCGATCAGGGCGGTTTGACTGTCATACATGGACACGCCCCATTGCTTTGCCCCATAGGTGGAAACAAAATCATACAGGAAATCAGATACTTTCTGATTGTTGGGAGGAAGAAAAGTACCGGTGTTGATCTGGTTCTCAACCTCCGCTTTCCGTTTCAGAGCCTCTTTATGGGTATGCCAGGTTTCCCACTTCTGTTTCGTTTCTCCATTTTCGTCTATGTAGTTGTAAACAACAGAATATGCTTTTTTTCGTTTGATGATGGATGCCATTATCGATCTTCCTTTCTTTGTCCGTTAGAACGCCTGAGCGTCTAACCATTCGTCAAATGATTTTTTGGAAATTCGTATGGCATTACCAACCCGAACGGTTTTGAAATGTCCCTCTTTCACAAGGTTATATGCAGAAGTACGACCGATGTTCAACATTACGGCTATATCTTCAACCTTGTAAGTTCTTTGTTCGGGAACATTGCCAGGTGTACGATTTTCGGCCTGGTTCATAATGTCCTCCTTTCAGCAGCCGATCAATCATACAAAACATAACTTCTATCATCATTATGCCGTGCTTTATATGAATTGTCAGCTGCTAATAAAAAGTTTTCGATTTATCCATATTAAAAAGGACAAAACAGACGGCCATTAGCATGGCTCCACGGGAATTTCACCCCCGCATGGTTCTCATCCGGCCCTACCCATTGCTTGCGACGCTATCAACGCTCGAACTGATGGCTGTAAGGGAGTATCATTGTCCTCTTTGGGTATCATGGCCCACAGCCTGCCAAAACTGTTTTGTGGCATGGTATTGATCGCTCGCTTAAAAAGGTCATGGCGTACCTGCCAGATGGCTCCACCTAAAAAGAATGTATCTGCCTGTCCTATACTATCACGGAGTTATCGTCCGGACTTTCTTTGTCAAGGTGCATTTATGGCTCCGGTACGGTTCAAATACCTGGCGAGGAAAGAGAGGACAAAACACGCCAGTAATATGTGCCTTAGACCGGAAGAACCTTGAAACCTGTTACAATGCTATACAGCAGTTTAGCCTCCAGGCGAAGCCTCATATCTTCGTCTACGCAGAGGTGTTCGTTGCCGTATTCATCTTTCATAGGTCTCATGGCGAGGAAACGAATATAGCCCTTGTAGTGGTTGAGTACAGCGTTTAAGGCTCTCTCGTCACCCTCTGAGGCTGCCAGGATCATCGGCAGCGGTATGGGTTCTCTTATGTTTCGGGCCATTCAAATCCCTCCTTTTCCAAATACTCGCGTAGTTCTTTTAAGACATTGTTACGTCGTTTACTGATGGTAGATCGGGCTGCATTTCCTCCTGTTTTTTAGGAGGGAGCACAAAGCGCTGTGTAGGGTAGCCAAACTCTGTCAGCAATTCTTTTTCGGCAAAGCCAAGTTGTAATAACATATCCCGGTGGCCTGTATCTGCTTTGTCCTGCTCTCGATAGGTTGTTGTGCTTATTTCTTTCCCCGGCAGATATATTTCCAACAAAGTATCCAGAAATAATCTTTGAAGTCCACGATTACGATATTGCGGATGCACTTCAAGAAATTCTATACTGCCTGGAGAATAGGTAAATGCCATAGCTCCAATGAGAATATTTCTATCTCTTAACACAAGCGCACGCTTTTCATCAATACTTTCTTCCAGTTTAGCCAAGTAATCATCTTCATCCATCACAGGATACCCATCAATAACGAGCCGCATTAAGTTCATCCAATCGGAAATATCTTCTTTTTTGGCTAAACGAATGTCCTGCATTGTATATTCCATAGCCGCCATTTTCTGATGTAGGGTAAAGCGTAATTGCAAAGGGTAAAAACTCCGTTTTTCACGGTACTCTGCGGGTGGTGATTTATACATAGCCTTAAAAGCCAATGAAAAAGACTGCTGGCTCTCATATCCGCAGATAAAAGCAATTTCGATAATAGGCTTATCCGAAAAGATTAGGAGCTTTGCCGCCTCTGTAAGCTGTCGGCGTTGCACATAATCATGGATTGTCATTCCTACAGTATCGGTAAATAGTCGGTGCAAATAATATTTTGAATAGTGAACAGCCTCCGCAACCGTTTCTAATTCCAGTTTGCCGTCAAGATGACTTTCGATGTAGTCAATAACTGCCTCTATGCTGATGACTGATTGATTGCCCATTTGTGTTCCCTCCTCGTATTATAAAGTAGTAGTATTTATAGCCCCTTGTCTGTATTCTTTTCCCAGAGCTGGAAAAACTTGTCCCTACACTTCATATGG
>MJGMH1__coassemble_2064_pt1 | contig 28308 bp, 28 predicted proteins | sample MJGMH1__metabat2_high_PE_009 | metagenome-assembled genome bin MJGMH1 | reverse complement strand
GGGCGGTTCAGAAAAAGGGGTGTTCACAATTTATTTACTCATGCGTTTGTCGTGATTTTAATTCAATTTCTTCTAATTCTTTTGGCGGCAGCATCTTTGAGGAATGTGCCACAAAATCTTTCAATTCTTTCTGTGCTTTTTGAATCGGAATATTCGTTCCGGCTCCGGCAATACAACCTCCCGGACATCCCATTCCCTCAATCAGACATCCATTTTTCTTTCCGATCTTCGCAAGTGTCAGCATCTTCTTACACTCTGCAAGACCTTCCGCATGCTCAATCTTCACTTCCACATCCGGATAATATTCATTGACACATTTTTCGATGGCATTCGCAACACCGCCTGCCGCAGCATATCCACGCCCTGCACCGGTTGCGTCATGGAAAGATGACTCAGCCTCATATTCTGTCAGATCAATCTCTCTGGCATCAAACATCGCCTGTAATTCTTCAAACGTAATGACAAAATCCACATCACTTCTCACAGTTCTTCTGGATGCTTCCAGCTTTTTCGATGCACATGGTCCGATAAATACCACTTTTGCATTCGGGTGTTCTAATTTGATTGTTCTTGCTGTTGCAACCATCGGTGTCAATTCCTGTGATACCTGATCTGCAAGATCCGGAAAATATTTTTTAGCAAGCATTGACCATGCCGGGCAACAAGAGGTCAGTAAAAACGGAAGTTCTCCTGTAACTACTTTTTCTACATAATGATGTGCCTCCGCAATCGCGCCGATATCCGCCCCCAACGCCACCTCATACACTTCCGCGAATCCAAGTTCCTGCAATGCAGCCTTGATATTTCTCGGTGTGATATTCGGTCCGAACTGTCCTACAAATGCAGGTGCGATCTCAGCTATAATCTCCCCGCCTTCTTTCAACGCTCTTCCAAGCTGAAAAATCTGAGATTTGTCCGAAATTGCTCCAAATGGACAGCTTACCATACACATTCCGCAAGATACACATTTGTCATTGTCAATATGAGCTCTTCCTATCTTATCCGAATCAATCGCATTCACTCCGCATGCTTTCGCACATGGACGCTCTTTTTTTGAAATCGCATCATATGGACAGACAGATTTGCATTTTCCACACTTAATACATTTTTCCTGATCAATGTAGGAACGCCCCTTTTTCATGGAAATAGCTCCCACCGGACAGACTTCGCGGCAAGGATGTGCCACACAGTCTTTACACATGTCACTCACTTCATATCCCTTTTCCTCGCATGCCGCACAGGCAGATGGGATAACCTGCATAAGCGGTGGCTCATAATATTTTTCCGAAATATTACTTTCTTCAATCCCAGCTGTCAGATGTACCGGCTTATCCTCCGGGCGAAGTGACATTCCCATCGCAAGGCGCATACGCTCCCTTACAATTGCACGCGAACGGTAAATACTCTCTCTGTATTTCTCCGTATCCTCATTAATCAGTTCATAAGGAACAGCCTCAATATCGTCGATCAGCGTCTCCGGAGTCGATTCAAATGCCAGCTTTGCTACCTTTGTGAACACTTGTCTTCTGATTCTTCTAATTGGTGTTTCCAATCCTCTCATGGCTTTTTCTCCTTTATCTCTGTAAAATGCATTCTCTATTTATCATAGAAACCTATCTATGATTTGTCAATATTTTTTGTGCGTAATAGACGGATTGCATTGCATCTTTTCCATAGAAATCCGCTCCGATCATATCCGCATATTCCTGATTCAAAACAGCTCCGCCGACCATAACTTTACAATCCGGCGCTTTTTCTCTAAGCTGTCTGATCGTCTCTTCCATGCTTACGACAGTAGTCGTCATCAGAGCACTTAACCCTACAAGCTTCACCTCTTTTTCAAGCACCGTCTCAACAATACATTCTGGCGCCACATCTTTTCCCAGATCGATTACTTCAAAACTGTAATTTTCTAAAAGTACTTTCACAATATTCTTTCCGATATCGTGAATATCCCCTTTCACGGTTGCAAGAATGACTTTTTCTTTCTCTTTTTCCTCTCCGCCGTTCTTTTCAAGCTCCTCTTTTAAGACCGCAAAAGAACTTTTTGCCGCATCTGCACTCATCAGTAGCTGAGGAAGAAATACAGTTCCTTTTTCAAAACCTTTTCCGACCGTGTCAAGCGCCGGAATCAGATAGGTGTTAATGATCTCAAGCGGTTCCTTTGTTTTTACAAGTGCAACCGTTGTCTGGTATGCATCTTCTTTCAATCCTTTTTCAATAGCTGTCTTCAGATCAATTTGCTGCCCTGCCGGCACTGTTGTTTTTGCCGGTTCCTGATTGCCGTAATGTGCAATATAGTTCTCGCAGTTTGTGTCATAATTCATCAGTGCGCAGTAGGAATGATACGAGCGCATCATATCCTCTGAAGACGGATTGATAATCCCCGCCGTCAATCCATTTTGCATTGCCATAGTATAGAAATTCGCATTGATGACCGGACGACTTGGAAGTCCAAAAGAGATATTAGACACACCAAGAGCAGTCCGGACTCCATATGTATCCCGTACCATTTTCAACGCTTCCAATGTTGTCTTTGCTCCGTTTTGCTCTGAGCTGATTGTCATGGTAAGCACATCAATGACAATATCCTTTTTGTCAATACCATATTTTTTTGCTTCCTCGATAATCTTGCCTGCAACCTCAAGACGCCCTTTTGCTGTCTTTGGAATCCCATTTTCATCCAGCGTAAGTCCAATGACAACTCCACCATACTTTTGAATCAACGGGAAAACTGCATTCATGGATTCCTGTTTTCCGCTGACTGAATTTACCATTGGCTTTCCATTGTAAATACGCATCGCCTGCTCCATTGCCTCTGTGTCGACTGTGTCAATCTGAAGAGGGAGACTTGTCACACTTTGAAGTTCTCTGACCACCTCTTTCATCATTACAACCTCATCGATATCCGGAAGTCCCACATTCACATCTAAAATATGTGCCCCCTTATCCTGCTGTGTAATTCCTTCTTTTAAAATATAATCCAGGTTATGTTCCTTTAAAGCCTGCTTAAACTTACTCTTTCCTGTCGGATTGATACGCTCTCCGATAATAACAGGCATATCTCCAAGTTCCACTGCTTTTCCATAGGAGGAGACAATCGTGTGATTCTTGAAAGTTGGCTTTGTCATCTCCAAGTCTTTACAAGCTGAAATCATCGCACGGATATGCTTTGGAGTTGTACCACAGCATCCGCCGATCACACAGGCACCTGCTTTTACAATCTCCTGGAGCTGTTTGGCAAAAACATCCGGTGTGACATCATAGTAGGTCTGTCCGTCTCTTTGCTTTGGAAGTCCCGCATTCGGCTTTACAATGATTGGCAGTGAAGTATATTGCGCAATCTGCTGCAAAATAGGGAGCATCTGTTTTGGTCCCATTCCACAGTTAATCCCAAGTGCATCCACTCTGAGACCTTCCAAAAGCGCCACTACAGACGGCACATCTCCTCCTGTCAGAAGTTTTCCTTTGTCATCAAATATCATCGTTACAAATACAGGGAGATTTGTGTTTTCTTTTGCTGCAAGGACTGCCGCTTTCACCTCGTAAGTATCACTCATTGTCTCGATATGAATCAAATCTGCCCCTGCTTTCTCCCCATACTGCACAACTTCTTTGAATGCTTCATAGGCGTCTTCAAAAGACAGGTCTCCCAAAGGTTTTAACAATTTTCCAGTCGGTCCGATATCCAAAGCAACGTAATAGTCTCGCCCATCTCTGATCCCCGCCTTTGCTCCAAATCTGACATTTTCAACTGCCGCATCAATGATAGCCTTTAAGGAACAATTTTCGTCATGAAACTTCAATGCGTTCGCTCCAAATGTGTTCGTAAGCACAATATCACTTCCAGCCTCAAAATATGACTGATGAATTTTTCGTATCGTTTCTTTTCGCTCTATATTCCAGGTCTCAGGGAGTTCGCCAGGCTGAAATCCTTCTGCCTGCAACAGTGTCCCCATCCCTCCGTCAAAAAATAAGAGCTCTTTTCCTAATCTTTCCAGTAACATATTAACTCCTTCTGTATATACAATCTAATTTCTGACATTCTTCGCAGCCTTTGATATGGCATGGCTCCTGTGTGCTGCTGATCCCAATCACAGCCGTCACAGACTTTGTCGGGGTAAGCATATAACTCTCTGTCATCGTCAGTCCTATCGTCTTTGCAGCATCAAGCATGCGTAAGATATCATCCTGATGTAAAATGGAGTAATCTCCATACCCCGGACTGAATCTTGGGCGAAGATATAACTGCTCCTTACGCAGACTTTCGGCAATTTCATTTTGTGCCTTATCACAATATTTCTCCAGCATCGAAGCTGCACACGCCTGCAGAACAACTGCCTTCGCCATATCCGTCAGACTGTATCGTTTCATAAGCATATCCACACCGGTCCCGAGTGTCGCTCCAAATACGACTGCCTGAGAACAGCCCTTCAAGTTCTTATATAGATTTTTACTTTTAATTTTCATTTTTCCTATGCTAAGCTCATTCGTATCCGGAAAAGTAGTTTCAAAAATGCGATAGGTGAATTTTGCATTTACGATGTGTTCTAATTCTTTGAAAGAATCTTCCACCAGCTGTAATGTTCGTTCATCTATCGCATGTCTTCCATATCCAAGATACCGAACGGCTTCTCTCGTTCGTATATCCATAATACCCTCTAATTTCGTTTATTTGATAATCTCTGATAAGTTTGTCATGATTGCAGCTGCAATTTCCGGCTTATTCATAGAATAAATATGAATATTCTGAATACCATTTGCAATCAGATCGATAATCTGATCTGTCGCATAGGCAATTCCCGCCTGCTGCATCGCTTTTGGATCATCTCCGAACCGGTCTACTATGGCACGAAATCTTTCAGGAAGGATTGTTCCTGAAAGTTCACAGATACGAGCGATTTGCTTTCCATTCGTGACAGGCATAATTCCTGGAAGAACAGGAACTGTGATTCCTTTCTCTCGAATCCGGTACAGGAAATTGTATAAAATCGAATTGTCAAAAAACATCTGTGTCGTCAGAAAATCTACGCCGACATCCACTTTTTCTTTCAAGTGCGCAATATCCTCTGATTTGTGCTCGCTCTCCACATGTCCTTCCGGATAACATGCTGCCCCGATACAAAAATCTCCCTGTGATTTGATATCTGCAATCAGCTCACTTGCATATTTATAGTGGTTGGGAATCGGAAAAGCTCCATCCTTTGGGATATCTCCGCGAAGTGCCAGTATATTTTCGATCCCCTGTTCCTTTAACTGCTCAATGACTTGTCTTACTTCTTCTTTTGTGGAAGAAGCGCAAGTCAGATGCGCAAGACTTGCCACTCCAAGATCATTCTGGATATGAGATGCAATCTTAACTGTATTCTTGCTTGTCCCGCCGCCGGCTCCATAAGTGACACTGATAAAGGAAGGCTTTAAAGCTGCAATTTCTTCTGTTGCTTCCAATACTTTTCCGTATCCGGCATCTGTTTTTGGGGGAAATACTTCAAACGAAATATTCACTCTGTTTTCTGATAATCTGTCTTTAATTTTCATGTCCAATTTCCTCCAGTCTCTTCTTTTGTCTATAAAGTGTTGTATAAATCCTCATATTGCTTTGCAGAATTTTTCCATGAGAAATCTTTCTGCATCGCCCGCTCTGCAATCTTATTCCAATCGCGTTTTTTATCATAATAAATCTGCTCGGCATACCGCACAGTATGCATCATCTCATGCGCATTATAATTGCAGAAACTAAATCCTGTTCCCGTCTTTTCATATTCATTATAAGCCTCAACTGTATCCTTTAATCCTCCGGTCTCTCTCACGATCGGAACTGTTCCATATCGAAGGCTCATCAGCTGACTAAGTCCACAAGGCTCAAATAAGGATGGCATTAAAAATGCATCACAGGCAGCGTAAATCATATGAGACATTGGTTCGGAATAATAAATCTGAGCCGATACCTTTCCCGGATATTTCCATGCAAAATGCCGGAACATGTTCTCATATCTCTCCTCACCGGTTCCAAGTACAACGATCTGAATCTCATCCTGACACAATTCATCTAACACATATGCGATCAAGTCAAATCCTTTCTGGTCAGTCAGTCTTGAGACAATACCGATCATCATCTTCTTTGCATCCACTTCCAAACCAAGCTGCTCTTGAAGTGCAAGTTTATTTTTCACCTTTTCTTTTCTAAAGTTCTCTACCGTATAATTTCTTGCAATATGGATATCCGTGCCAGGATTATATTCCTCATAGTCAATACCATTGACAATTCCAGACAGACTGTTACTTCTTGCATTCATAAGCCCGTCCAGTTTTTCTCCGTAAAATGGTGTCTTAATCTCTTCGGCATAAGAATTGCTCACTGTCGTCACGCGGTCTGCATATACAATACCTCCCTTCAACAGATTTGCATCTTTATATGCCTCCATCTTGTCCGGCACAAAATAATAATTCGGAAGCCCTGTAATCTCTTTTACTTTATCGGTTCCCCACACGCCTTGGAATTTCAGATTATGTATCGTCATAACAGTCTTAATCCCCCGATAAAATTCTCCACCATAACGGAAATTGTCAAGATATACCGGAATCAATCCAGTCTGCCAGTCATGGCAGTGAATGATATCTGGTCTGAAATCTATCAACGGTAAGATGCTGAGCACTGCCTTTGAGAAGAACGCAAATTTTTCAATGTCCCAAAGTATATCACCGTAAGGCTTGAACCCCGCAAAATATTCCTCATTATCTACAAAATAGAATGTCACTCCGTCCAATTCAAGCTCCAGAACACCTACATAACGGCTCTGCCAATAAAAATCCATGTAAAAATGTGTCTTGTACTGTAACTGATCTTTCCATTCCTCTTTCATACACATATATTTCGGCAGTATCACCCTGACATCATACTGTCCTTTGTCAAAATTTTTTGGCAAAGATCCGACAACATCGGCTAACCCACCGGTTTTAATAAACGGCACTGATTCTGAAGCGGCAAATAATATTTTTTTCATGACCTTTCCTCCACTCATTTTTATAGCACTTTCTTTCTATTATACCGAGTGCAAGCCAAAGGGTCAATAAAAACCCCTGTATATTTATGCGTGCTTTTTTTCCAAGCGGATTGTATCGGATACCAAAGCGATAAATTCTGAGTTTGTCGGCTTTCCTTTTCCATTGCTTACCGTGTATCCAAATAGTTCATCTAAAATATCCAATTTTCCTCTACTCCAAGCCACTTCGATTGCATGACGGATTGCACGTTCCACCCTGCTTGACGTTGTACGATATTTCTTTGCCACTGTCGGATACAGTATCTTAGTAATTGCATTTAACACATCCATATCCTCAACCGCCATCATAATTGCGTCACGCAAATAGTGGTACCCTTTGATATGTGCTGGTATGCCAATTTCATGAATCATATTGGTCACTCTGTTTTCTAGACTTTCTTCACCAATATCTCGCCTGACTTCCGGAACACCTCCCATACTTTTTTTCGTATGTTTCATTTCTCTGTGTGTATCTTTAATTCTGTTTAATACCATTTCATTGTTAAACGGTTTCATAATGTAGTAGTTTGCTCCTCTTTTGAAAGCATCTTCTGTAATTCGTTCCTGTCCAACTGCTGTGATGATAATAAAATCAGGAGTCTTTTTCAAAGTTCTATCTTCCTGTACAAGCTCCATGACACTTAAACCGTCCATCTTTGGCATAATCAAATCTAATAATACGACATCTGGCTCCTTATTTTTTATAATTTGATACATATCCTCCCCATTATCTGCCTTGCCTACAAGTGTCAATTCCTCGTCATTACTTACAATTTCCTCCAAAATGTCCAAAATTCGCTCATTATCATCAGCAATTGCCACATTTAACCGTCCCACTTTGTTGCCCTCCTACACTTTCAATCTCTGTTTCCAGCCACAAATCCTATTATATCTTCGGTCATTTTCAGGCGCAAGCGAATGTCGTCGTAATATTTCGACATTTTCTTTTTTATTCTATATTTTTCAACATATTTTCTATGAATATTCCGTATCCTTTTGTCGCATCTTGGACAAACACGTGAGTTACTGCGCCGACAATTTTTCCATTTTGTATAATGGGACTTCCACTCATCCCTTGCACGATTCCTCCTGTCAGCTCCAATAATTCTGGGTCAGTCACTTCCAGAACTATCCCTTTATTTATTTCTTTGCAAAATAAATCTATTTTTGTAATTTTTACCTCATAATCTTTCACTGCTCCATCGACCGCACAACGAATCATCGCTTCTCCTGTCTGAATTTCCTCTTTTTTGCCAATTTCCATTGGAGTTTGTTCAGAAAAAAGAGAACCAATTTTATCTACCGTCCCGTAAATTCCTGACTCTGTATTTTTTGAAATTTTCCCTAATACATTATATCGATTATAAACAATGATCCCTTCCATACCTCCGGGATTTCCGCTTTTTCCCTTTTGAATATCTTTTATACTTGTCTCATATAGTGTCCCATTTGTAATATCAAGCAATTCATTCGTATCCACATCATGAATTCCATGCCCCAATGCTCCAAATTCACTGTTTCCCGTCAAAAATGTAATTGTACCAAGCCCCTGTGCATTATCCCTTATCCAAATACCAAGCTTATATTCTTTTTCTGTCACTTTTACCGGTCGTATCTTTACTTCAATCACTTCTTTGGACCTTCGAACTTTCAATATTACCTCTTCTTTTGTAAGATGCTTCACTATTTCCAATAATTCCTTTTTATTTGAAACGGGTTGCTCATTAACACCAACAATATAATCTCCCTCTTTCACCAAATGCTTGGCAGGCTCATATTGCAGACCATCCGCTCCTTCAATCGTCTCTGTTCCAAGAACCATCACTCCATCTGTCTCCATATAAATTCCGATTGGCATTCCTCCCGGTATCAGTAAATCATTGGACACTGTCTGAGAGCTGACCTCTTCTTTTAAATACAATCGGTTTACACTCTGTATACTAAGTCCGCCTCCCACAAATATTCCAAATAGTAATACTATGACTAAAAATCTTCTATACCAGCGCTTTTTCATATCACATGTCCTCCTACTAAAAAACAGATGCTAAAATGCATCTGTTTTAGTATGTGATATTTTTTGTTTTTCACTCTGGTATTATTTTGTACGTTCTGCCAATTCTTTCATCTCCGCCGCACTTTGCATAACAGTATCGGTGATCTTTGCACCTCCAAGAATTCTGGCAAGCTCTTCAATTTCCTGCTCTTTACTTAATCGGAAAATTTTACTTTTTGTGACACCATCTTCCACCTGCTTTTCAATCGCATAATGCGCATCCGCCATTGCAGCAATCTGCGCAAGATGTGTAATGCAGATCACCTGATGATTTCGTCCGATAAAAGACATCTTTTCAGAAACCTTCTGAGCGGTTCTTCCGCTGATTCCCACATCAATCTCATCAAAGATCAATGTCTCTATCTGGTCTTTCTCAGCCATCACACTTTTAATTGCGAGCATGATTCTTGACAGCTCTCCTCCCGAGGCAACATCGCCGAGCGCTCTCACTGGTTCTCCCGGATTCATGGAAATCATAAATTCAACTTCATCTGTCCCCTGAATTGTATAAGTCTCCAACTCCCGGAACACAATTTCAAACTGTGTATCTAAAAAATTGAGATCGCGAAGTCCTTTTTGAATTGCTTCTGCAAGCTTTGCGGATTGTTCTTTTCGCAGTAAAGACAACTGCCCGGAATAGCATTTTACTGCTGCTTCGGCATCTTCCATTTTTTTCTGCAACTTCGCCAGATAAGCATCGTAATCCTGCAGTTTTAATAGCCTTTCCTCTTTTTTATCACAGTATTCTAAAATCTCTTCGATTGAATTTCCATATTTTGTCTTCAAACGATTGATCTCATTCAATCGTGTCTCCACTTCAAAAAAAGTCTCTTTCGAAAAATCAAAAGACATCTTGTAATCTGACAATTCTCGGTTGAAATCATTCAAAAGACTGTCTATCTCTGCAAGCTGCTGAAACATCTCCTGTGCCTGCTCATCGCAGCCTGCCGCCTCCTGCATACAGCGAAGCGCCCTGCTGATCGCCTCGCTTGCCGTCTCTGAGTTCGTTCCACCGGTATACTCATATGCCTCTTCCAAATTTCCCACGATTTTCTTTCCATTCGTCATACGGCGATATGTTTCCTCCAGCGTCTCATCCTCCTGTCTTAAAAGCTTCGCCTGTCTGATCTCCTGAATTTCAAACTCTAAGAACCCGATCTCCTTATTGCGTTCCTTTTCATCTGTCAACGCCTCTTCAAGCTCTTCTTTCTGCTCTTTGTAAATCAAATAAGCCTTCGCAAGCTTTTCTTTCACCTGCTTAATGTTCTCTTTTGCAAATGCATCTAAAATTGTCAGATGATTTTTTTTATAGAGCAGAGACTGGTGCTCATGTTGTCCATGAATATCGATTAAAATCGATGCTGCGTCTTTTAAAAGCGCAATTGGAACCGTCTCGCCATTGATCTTACTGATGCTCCTCTTACTCATAAGTTTTCTGCTAAGAACAACAACCCCATCTTCCGGGAAAATATCTTTTCTTTTCAGCGCCTCCGCCTGTGTCTTATTTTCCACAAAAAATGTTAGTTCCACATATCCATATTCTGCACCCTTTCGTATGATATCAGCGGAATATTTTCCTCCCAATGCAAGATTGACAGAACCAAGAATAATTGATTTTCCGGCACCTGTCTCCCCTGTCAAAATATTCAGCCCCTTTGTAAATTCCACTTCAATCTCATCAATCAATGCAAGATTTTTCACATACAAATTATGTAACATATTCTTTCTCCCAGACTCTCTTTTGACACATCTTGTCTTACATTACAATTTTTCTGATTTTGTCCATCACGTTCACCGTATCATCTGTCGTCCGTATTGCACACATAATCGTGTCATCTCCTGCAATACACCCAACTACTTCATTCCAATTCATCGCATCAATTGCCGCCGCCACTGCCATTGCCATGCCGGAAACAGTTTTTATCACCAATATATTCTGTGCCATGTCCATGGACACATATCCATCCTTTAAAACCCTCATATATTTCTCGCTCATCGCCGTTTCAGGTGTCTTCAAAATCGTATATTTCTGTCTTCCGCCCTCAATTGGAACCTTTGTCAGTTTCAGGTCTCGGATATCTCTGGAAACTGTTGCCTGTGTCACCTGAAATCCCTCCTGATTCAAGCGCTCTGCCAGCTCCTCCTGTGTCTCGATATTATGCTTATTGATGAGCTCAACTACTTTTGCATGTCTTTTTCCTTTCATTTTTTTCAGCTTCCTTTCATCTTTTTCCTCAATGTCTCTAAAAAGCTTATTTTGCTCAGCTTAAAAAGTTTTGTGGTATCGTCCGCCCTTCTTATGACAATCTGATCCCCTGTATATATTTCAATCGTCTGTTCTCCATCAAACGAAACTGCTGCAATCTCTGTCCGGTTATCTCTTCCTTTTCCAATTTCCACAACAATCTCATCCTCAGCCGACAACACGATGCTTCTTGTATTTAAAGCGTGAGAACAGATTGGTGTCACAACGATCATAGATGCGGTAGGTTCTACAATCGGACCACCGGCAGACAAATTATATCCGGTCGAACCGGTTGGGGTAGAAATAATCACTCCATCCGCCTGATATGAATTCAAAAGTTCTCCATTCACGTAAATATTAAAATGAATGATCCGAAGAGCTCCTGCTCTTCCCACAACAATATCATTGAGCGCTACATCTTCCTGACCTCTATTCAGAACTCCTTTGAGCATCATTCTTGCCTCAATCTCCGGAGTCTCTTCAAAAAGCTGCTCCAGTGCCTGCTCAATATTTTGCACTTCCACTTCTGTCAGATACCCAAGCGTTCCCAAATTAATGCCAAGAAGCGGTGCTTTGCAGGCACGTAATTCTCTTGCAGCACGAATCAAGGTCCCATCTCCGCCAAGTACCAGAACACACTCGGTATCTTTTGGTACACACTTGCCATCTGACGCTACAATACACTGTCCGCCGTGCTGTTCGATATATCGCTGAATCCGATGTGTTGTTGCAAGCTCCCTGTCTTTGCTTAGGTTTGTAATGATATAAAACTTCTCCATCTTCTATCCTCTATTTTTATTTTGCCAATGCGGAAAAGGCATTCTCCACAATCTGCTTCCAGTCAATCTTCACATGTTCGATTGTATCTGTCTGTTCTGTTTTCTGCAAATGCACAAGATATTCGATATTTCCTTCCGGACCTTTGATTGGAGAAAAGTCAAGATTTAACACTGAAAATCCGATAGACAGTGCATAGGACAGCACCATCTCAATCACTTCATAGTGCGTACTTTTTTCACGTACTACCCCCTTCTTTCCTACCTTTTCTCTTCCAGCCTCAAACTGCGGCTTGATCAGTGCCACGATCTGACCATCCTCTTTCAGATAATTCCGAATCGGAAGCAATACCTTTGTAAGTGAAATAAAGGAGACATCAATCGAAGAAAAATCAATTTCTTCTCCCAGATCTTCCGGTGTCACATAACGGATATTCGTCTTCTCCATGCAGATAACCCGCTCATCCTGTCTTAATTTCCACGCAAGTTGTCCTTTTCCGACATCAATGGCGAACACTTTTCTTGCCCCGTTTTGCAGCATACAGTCTGTAAAACCTCCAGTCGAGGCGCCCACATCTGTGCAGACTTTTCCTTCCAGACAGACGTCAAAATTTGCAACTGCCTTTTCAAGCTTCAAACCTCCGCGACTTACATATGGAAGTGCATGACCTTTAATCTCAATCTGAACTTCATCCGAAAATGTTGTCCCTGCTTTATCCTCTCTTTGCCCTTCCACAAACACATTACCGGACATAATGATCGCCTTCGCCTTTTCTCTGGACTCTGCTAAATTTCTTTTTACCAGTAATACATCTAATCGTTCTTTCATATATTCTCCTAAATCATATGTTTTTCAATACATCATATGCTGTGACAATCTTCTCCACAATCGAATCCGCATCCAGATGCACTTCTTTTCTCAACAATTCTACATTACCATGTTCCACATACTCATCCTGAATACCATTTTGCAATACGCAGACACCCAAGCCCTCCCTTGCAGCATAATTGGCAATCTTCTCGCCATATCCACCATCTAAAAGGCCTTCCTCAATCGACACAAAAAGTCTGTGTGCTCTGCTCATCTGTTTCAAAATATCCTGATCAAACGGTTTGACAAAACGTACATTGATCAGACTGCAATGATATCCCTTTTCTCTTAGCTGCACACACACTGCCTCTGCTGTCTCCATCATATGACCAACAGCGAAAACGGCGATGTCCTGTTCCTCATAAATAACCTCACTTTTTCCATAGACAATCGGCGCCCGGAATTCTTGCAGTCCGTCATACGCCATTCCTCTTGGATATCTGAGGGCGATCGGTCCTTGAAATTCGATTGCAAATCGGATCATATCCGCAAATTCCCATTTATTTTTTGGGGACATCACCGTCATATTTGGGATCCCACTTAAATATGCAAGATCAAAAAGTCCTTGGTGTGTCTCCCCGTCATTTCCGACAAGTCCTGCCCGATCTATCGCAAAGACGACCGGCAAATTTTGCAGACAGACATCATGTATCATTTGATCATACCCCCTCTGTAAAAAGGAGGAATATACAGCAAATACAGGTTTTAACCCTGCTGCCGCAAGTCCTGCTGCAAAAGTAACCGCATGTTCTTCTGCAATTCCGACATCAAAAAATCTGTCCGGATATTTCTTTGCAAACGGTGTCAGGCCTGTCCCGTCTTTCATCGCAGCAGTGATTGCAACAAGTTTTGGCTCTTCCTTTCCCATCCTGTACATCACCTTTGCAAAAATATCGGTATATGTGTCTTTGCCTCCTGAAGTTTTCTGCTGTCCAGTGGCAATATCAAACGGACCTGTCCCATGAAATTTGGAAGGCATCTTCTCCGCCGGAAGATAGCCTTTTCCTTTTTCCGTCAAGACATGGACAAGTACCGCATGGTCAATCTTCTTTGCCTCCTGAAAAATCTTATATAATTTTTTGATATCATGACCGTCGACAGGTCCTAGATAAGTGACTCCCATATCTTCAAACAACATTCCCGGCACAAGCAATTGCTTGATACTGTTTTTTGTCTTTCGAATATGTGACACGATCTGATCTCCAACACACGGTACTTTCTGTAATGTCTTTTCTACATTTTTCTTCAAATCTGTATAGGCATGTGCTGTGCGGATTCCATCCAGATAATTCGACATTCCTCCAACATTTTCAGAAATCGACATCCGATTATCGTTTAATACAATAATAAAATTGCTCTTCAGATGAGAGGCGTTATTCAACGCTTCATAAGCCATACCTCCGGTCAGAGAACCGTCTCCGATCACTGAGATGACCTGATAATCTTCTTTCAGTATCTCTCTTGCCTCCACATATCCCAGTCCTGCCGAGATTGAAGTAGAACTGTGTCCCGTATCAAATGCATCACATGCACTCTCTTTTCGTTTCGGGAAACCGCTCATCCCCCCGTACTTGCGCAGATCATCAAATCCTGCTTTTCTTCCTGTTAGAATCTTATGTGTATATGCCTGATGTCCCACATCCCATATAATTTTATCTTTCGGAAGTGAAAATGCCAAATGCATCGCCATCGTCAGCTCCACTACACCTAGATTGGAAGCTAAATGTCCTCCCGTTTTACTGATCTTTTCAACCAAAAACTGACGAATCTCTTCTGCCAGCGTATCCAATTCACTTTCCTTTAGTTTTTTAATATCATCCTCTTTTTGAATTCGCTCCAATACCATAAGAGCACCCCTTTTATTTTTCTCTGTAAATTAATTCTTTTAAAAGCATCTCCAAAAATTGATTTTCCCCTGAAATGCTGTGTAATAAATGAATCGCTTCCATGGAAAGTCTCTCCACAGCCTCTTTTGCGTTTTCAATTCCAAGCAACGTCACATATGTCGTCTTTTCATTCTTTTCATCACTGTGAATTGGCTTTCCAAGCACTTCCACCGTGCTTGTCACATCCAAAATATCATCCTGTATCTGAAAAGCGACTCCCACATATTTTGCAATCTGTTCTATCTTTTGCACTTCTGTCTTCGAAGCGCCGGCAAGCACTGCCCCGATCACCATAGAGCTCTCGATCAGAGCACTTGTCTTCAGCTCATAAATAAAATCCAACACTTCTTTGGAAACAGTTTGTCCTGCACTCTTCACGTCTACTACCTGTCCCCCGATCATACCGTAAATTCCGGCTTTCTCAGAAAGGACTCGCATCGCCTGACCAATCTCTATACTCTTTTGCGGACACATCGCAAACGCCTTTACAGCCGTCTCAAAGGCAAAATTAAGAAGCGCATCTCCTGCCAAAATTCCCATTGCCTCCCCGTACACAACATGTGTAGTCTTTCTCCCTCTGCGGTAATCATCATTGTCCATCGCCGGAAGATCATCATGTACAAGTGAATACGTGTGGATCATCTCAATCGCTGCTATAAACGGCTCAATGAGTTCCTCATCACCGCCAAACAATACATACGTCTCTCTCATCAGCATCGGTCTGAGACGTTTTCCACCGGCTAGAAGACTATACTCCATCGCCTCCATGATCTCTTTTTGGAGACCTTCTTTGACCGGCAGATATTTTTTTAAAATCTGTTCTATCGCTGTTATTTTCCCGATTCTTTCTTCCTTAAAATTCATGCTCTTCACCATCTTTATCCAATATCATTACTTTCTTCTCAATCGTCTCAATCTTATCATTACATATCTTCAGCAATTCCATTCCTTCATGATACAATTGAAAAGAATCCTCAAGCGAAACAGCTTCTCCCTCTAATTTTTTTACTACTTCATCTAACTGTTCAAATACGTCCTCCAGAGTCTGCTCTTTTTTATTTTCTGCTTCCACAATGTTCCTCCTTATGCGTATCTTCTACTCTTGCTTTGATCACACCATCTGTCACATACACATTCAATGTCTCTCCATTTGCCGTATCTGCTATTGTCTTCACCACTTTGCCATTTTCCGTTGAGATATAAGCAAATCCCTGATTCAGCTTTGCCAATGGCGAAAGTCCTTTCATACGCTCGATATAAAAAGCAAATCTGCGTTTTTCATCGTCGATCTTTCTTTCCATCGTCTGTCTGAACCGTTCTTCCAATTCCACGGTTCTTTGCTGTTTGTCCCGCAGTTTATTCCTCGGATGCAGATACTTTAATTGCAGTGCATACTGCCCGATTTTCATTTTTTCCCATTCCGCTTTCTGACGTATTGCTTTGCGTATCTTTATTCGATATTCTTCAACTTCGTTTAAAAATGTCTCGTATTCGAACACCGCAAGTTCAGCCGCCGCAGAAGGCGTAGAAGCCCGCAGATCCGCCACATAATCTGCAATAGTTGTGTCCGTCTCATGCCCCACCGCTGAAATAACCGGAATTCGACATTCAAAAATAGCTCTCGCAACAATTTCTTCATTAAATGCCCAAAGATCTTCTATAGAACCGCCACCACGCCCTACAATGATCAAATCTACTCCTTTTTTTTCAAGTGCCGCAATTCCTTCCACAATACTTGCAGACGCGCCTTCGCCCTGAACCAATGCCGGATATAAGAGTAACTGCACATACGGATTTCTTCTGCCTGCAACATTGATAATATCCCGAATTGCCGCACCTGTAGGCGCCGTCACAATACCGATTGTTCTTGCAAACTTCGGAATTGGCTGCTTGTATTCCTCAGCAAACATTCCCATCTCGCCCAATTCCTGTTTCAATGCCTCGAATTTCTCATAAAGTGCTCCGGCTCCGTCGAGAATAATCTCTTTTGCATACAATTGATACTTTCCATCTCTCTCATATGTGGTTACATTGCCAAGCACGATCACCTGCTGTCCTTCCTGCATCCGAAAAGACAAACCACCTCTCTGTCCCGCAAACATAATACACGCAATCATCCCGGACTCATCCTTCAGTGAAAAGTAAATATGCCCGGATGTGTGATATTTACAATTTGACACTTCTCCTTTCACATAGATCCGATTCAGCATAAAATCTTGCGTAAACATATTTTTAATATAAGCATTGACTTGTCCGACAGAATACACATTGCGCATCATATCACCTTATTCCGCCAGTTTCGCCAACACACCATTGACAAAAGCTGGTCCCTCATCACTGCTATATTTCTTTGCAAGTTCTACCGCCTCATTGATTGCCACACCAATCGGAATTTCTTCATCCCATTTCATCTCATAAACTGCAAGTCTTAAAATTGTCAAATCGACCCGATTCATACGAGATGTTTTCCAGCCTGTCGTATACTCATTCAAAAATTTGTCAATCTCTTCCTTTTTCTCGACAATTGCTCTGTATTTATTTAAAATATAAGTCTTATCTTGTTCATCAACTCCACCAATCAATTCAAAATAGAGGTCCTCTTGTTCTTTCATCTCTTCTTCTCTATTAAATTCTATACGGAATAACATTCTAAAAATGTGTTCCCTAAGTTCTGATCTATTCATTTTTCTACCTCTTTATTCTTTTGCATTTTTGTTTATTATACTACATGTGATTCCCTCTTGGCAACTAAAAAGAGTGGAGCTAAAACTCCACTCTGTTTCCCCTCCTAGTCTTTGCAGGACTAATTTTCCATGTCTACTCCGGCCACACGGATATTCACATCTGCGACTGTCAAGCCTGTCATATTCTCAATCGAAGCTTTTACTTTCTCCTGTACCTTCGCCGAAACATCCATGATGCTGTAGCCATACTTCAAATTCAGTGCCAGAATAACTGTTACTACTCCTTCCAACACATCCACTTTCACACCTTTGGATAAGGATTTCATCCCAAGCTTACTAATCAACTCTCTTGTTGCATTCCCCGCCATTGAAGCAACACCTTCCACTTCCATAGCTGCAAGTCCTGCAATAATCGCCACAACCTCATCTGCGATCTGTACTTCTCCAAGATTATCGTCTGTTTTTATTGTATAGCTATTTTTTTCGTCTTTTCCCATGATTCAAAACCTCCTAGTCTGGATTATCCTCTCTTTCCAAGAGATGGAATTATCTCTTGTTATTATAACAAATTTATATCCGTTTGCAAATAGGGAAATTTCTAAACTATTTTCCAAACTCAGATAACTCCAATCCCTCGTTACGGTCCAGTGTCATACGTATACTCCAGCTGTTCACAAATAATAAAAGTGGTCTGTCTTTTAAGTCCTTAATCTTCTTCATATCAGAAGTACCCACAATTTTATCCAAGTCAATTTCTTTATTCTCGATCCAACGGATATGTTCATATGGTAGCGTATCCATTCGAATCTCCACATTATATTCATTTTCCAAACGATATTTTAACACATCGAACTGCAGAACACCTACCACACCTACTATAATTTCCTCCATACCAGTATTATATTCCTGAAAAATCTGAATTGCACCTTCCTGTGCAATCTGATTGATTCCTTTGATGAACTGCTTACGTTTCATCGTATCCACCTGACGTACTCTGGCAAAGTGCTCCGGTGCAAAAGTCGGAATTCCCTCATATGCAAATTTCTCAGGAGAATTGGTAAGCGTATCTCCAATTGAAAAAATTCCCGAATCGAACACACCGATGATATCCCCACCGTATGCTTTTTCGATCATCTTTCTTTCACTTGCCATCATCTGCTGTGGCTGAGAAAGTCTCACTTTTTTCCCGCCCTGAATATGAAATACATCCATTCCAGCTTCGAATTCTCCGGAACAGATTCTCATAAACGCGATTCTGTCACGGTGGGCCTTATTCATGTTCGCCTGAATCTTAAATACAAATGCGGAAAATTCCTTTTCTGTCATAGGATCAATAACTCCTTTATCCGAGATTCTCGGGAGGGGAGAGTTTGTCATCTGAAGAAAATGCTGAAGAAATGTCTCCACACCAAAGTTTGTAAGAGCCGAGCCAAAAAATACTGGCGACAATTCTCCTTTGCTCACAAGTTTCATATCAAATTCCGCACTTGCACCGTCTAACAGTTCCACCTCATCCGTAAGCTGAGCCAGCTGTTCTTCACTGATCATTTTCTCCACTGACGGATCGTCCAATGCAATCTTTTTTACTTCCCCGATAGAAGTTCCTTTTCGTGTATCGGAAAATAACTCTATCTCTCGGTGTTCCCTGTCATATACACCTCTAAATTCCTTTCCGGAGCCAATCGGCCAATTGACTGGACATGTCGCAATTCCAAGTTCCTTTTCAATCTCGTCTAACAGATCAAACGTATCTCTTGCCTCACGGTCCATTTTATTGATAAACGTAAAAATCGGAATATGACGCATCACACATACCTTGAATAATTTTCTCGTCTGTGCCTCCACACCTTTCGATGCATCAATAACCATGACGGCAGAATCTGCCGCCATCAATGTACGATACGTATCTTCCGAGAAATCCTGATGTCCCGGCGTATCCAAAATATTGATGCAATATCCACCGTAGTTGAATTGGAGCACTGAGGAAGTGACCGAGATACCTCTTTCTTTCTCAATCTCCATCCAGTCCGACACCGCATGCTTGGCAGTCGCTTTTCCTTTCACCGAACCTGCTTGATTGATTGCACCACCATATAATAAAAACTTTTCCGTCAACGTTGTCTTTCCTGCATCGGGATGCGATATGATCGCAAACGTTCTTCTTTTCTTTATCTCATCTGTAATTCCTGACATAATAATCTCCTGTTTTTTGTTATTCTATACATACTTATTTAGTCTATCACAAGTAATATCTCTCTGCAAACAAAAATCTATTCATTCTCAGAATTTTTCTCTGCCCCTTTTTGCGCACTGTCTTTACTGTATATCGGTGTGATGACAATATTTTCCGGAGCAATTTCTGCTTTTCTTGTGATAATATCCTCAATCTGGGCACGGTTCGCATCTGTCAGTTCCGCACTGTTTACTACCACATCAGCAGTCTCTGCTGTCAGACTTACCACTGTATCTGAAAACCCTTTCGATGCAAGCATCGTCTCGACCGCCGCCTCTTTTTCGGCGAGTTCCGTCATCGCAATCATCTGGTTGATCGCATCTTGTTTCTGTTCATCTGACAAATTTGCATTATCTATAATCTCAAGCAAAGTTTCTTTATTTTTTGCACGCACCTGCTCTCTTGTCACCTTCGCTTCCGCAACAACTCCTGTCACATCTCCATTGGTAAGCACTGCTTCTCCCGGTGTTCCTTCCACCGTTCCGTCTGCCACTTCCTGATCCTGACTTTCAATATCACCGGCAGTTTCTTGTGCTCCATCTTCCGAAGTAATGTCAAGCAGCTCCTGATTTGCAAGTTCACCATTTGTCGCCTCTGCTTTTCCTGACTCGCCAAAAATGCGACTGGAATAATTCAGGTATCCGGCAACCGCAATCATAATCGCGAGTGTTGTGATAATAATCTGGTTTTTCTTGAATAGACGTTTCAAAATGTAACTCCTCCTAATTTGTTTGATTTCGTTTCATTACTTTAATTTTATGTGTGTCTACATCAAATAATGCTTGGATTGCTTCTGTAATATTTTTTATGACAACTGCATTTCCACCCCCTTCTGCAATGACAACAACCCCCTCCACTTTTGGATTGACTTCTTTTGTGACATATGGTGTCTGCTCACCTCCGGATGCGCTGTCGTACACCGTCGTCTCACTGTCCTGCGCTTCCTTTGTCTCACGTTTTCCTCCCTGTTTGTCGCTTTCTGTGACAGTCTGACTGTTTTTTGCCTGATCCTTCTCAATAATTTTTTCCGATGAAGACTGAAACGTCACCATCACCTTTACGTTTCCCACCCCCTCTACTTCCCGCAACACCTCTTCTAGTTTTCTCTCCACTGCTTCCTCGTACTCATCCTCGTAACTATTTTCTGTTCCCGCCTCGACAGGCACATCTTTTGTCTTTGTTTTTTTTACCGGCATTGCAATGACAATCAGAAGAATCCCAACCAAAAGCATGAGCATCAATTGATTTTTTTTTAGTTTCCATTCAAACTTAGTTTTCAATCTGAATCTCCTCCACTTCGATTTCATCTGTTTCTTCTTTTCCTACATCTTCAAGTGACATTCCCTCCAGATATTTGGTTGCCTCTTCGATTTCTCTGATCTTTTGCTGATATGAGGCATTATGATACAATTCCGAAAATGTCGTTTGCATTCCTATTGCTTTCATAATTGGTTCTGAAAGCATCACGATCAGAATCAATCCGGTAAAAAAACGAATATACTTTTTATAGCTGTGATTCGGAATAATTTGGATGATAGCTGTAATCAGAATCAGATAAAATGCAATATTCTGTAGCCATTGATAAAAAAACGCAATCAATTTTTCCCTCCTAACCTGCCATAGTGGTCGCTGTCACTACTGCGATCGTCAATAAAAAAAGTACCCCGGTCGTAAATATAATGCGAAGCAGCATCTGAGATCCATCTGCAATACTGCTGATACAGCCTACTATTCTCTTATCCGAAACAGGCTGTATCATTGCGGCAATCAATTTATACAGCAGAGTCACTACTGCCATCTGAATAATCGGAACCAGACAGATTCCAATACAGACCAGTGCTCCCGCAACTCCGATCCCATTCTTAATCAATATCGCTGTCCCTAACATCACCTCCGTCACCCCTCCAATCGCATCTCCAACAATCGGTATCGCCTCCGCACTTCTTCCCACCACACTTCTTTTCAGTGAGTCAATTGTTGGACTCAAAAGTCCCTGTATAATATTTACCCCTGTCACGCCCGCAAGCAGTGTCTTTAGCGTCCATGCAATCACCGTCTCGCAAAGCTCTGCAAATTTGGAAAGATAATCTTCCTCCGACAAATTATTCATAACTTTTACCACAATATAGACTTGTACAAATGGAATCAAAAAATTTAAAATCACAAGTTCAACCAGATAAATCAAGAGCAGTACCAGATTGTAAAACAAGATAGAAGTGCTGCTTCCTGCTGCAAAAGCAACTGCCAGAAAGTAGACAGGTCCAAGGACTTTCATAAACCCGATCAGACGCTCTAGATTCTCACTTGCCGACACAATCAAAATACGAAACGAATTAAGCCCAATCGTGATTAAAAGCAGATATAAAACATAAAAGCTGATTTCCGATATCTGTTTATTTTGAAATACATTGGAAAAATTGGTAAATACTGCTGCCACAATTACAATAAGGAGAATATGAACCATTCCGGCTTTGCTGCTCTTCCATTCGTAAAAAAATTGATCTGATATCATTTCACCAATCACTTGTAGCGAGGGTTCTGTCTCTCCATTTAATATCCCTTTTATCAGATCCTGAAAGTCTGTTTTCTTCTCCGGAAAAATATCATCCAACAAATCTTCAATCTCTGAGAATTCAAATTCTTCCCAAAGTGTTTCCTCCGCTTCCTTCTGAAGTTCAGCTTGCTCGTCCTTGTTTCGGATTTCTGTCGCATGGACCGTTCTCGGAAAGAAAAAGCAACCCAAAATGACTATAAAAATACAGAGTCTTATTCCTTTCCCTCTCATGATAAAAATTCCTGTATCGTCTGAAGTAAGGCGAGTAAAACCGGAAGACTCATGACCAGAATGGTCAGTTTTCCAAAAATCTCAATCTGAGAAGCAATCGTCTGATATCCGGTATCCCGACAGATTCCCGAAGCAAATTCTGCGATATAAGTGACACCCAGCATTTTGATCAAGGTGCCAACATATGAGGTATCCATGTTAATATGTCCGCTGATCTGCCTTATGGTATCAATAATTTCTTCCAATTGTCCAACAATGCTTAAAAAGATAAAAACACTAATTGCCACACTTATATAAATTCCATATTCTGTTTTTCCATTTTTGAACTGGACTGCAAGAAGTGCCCCCATCACTCCAAGAACCCCTGCTTGTACAATACTCATTGAAAACACCCCTATAACGAAAACAGTCTCTTGATTGATTCAAATAGTTCATAAATATAAGGAACAATCCAAAACAACACGAGTAAAAGTCCGGCAAAGCTTGTCAGAAATGCCTGTTCTTCTCTTCCACTATGTTTTAATACCTGACTCAGCACCGAGACTAATATTCCCACAGCAGCAATTTTAAAAATTAAATTTACACTCATCTTCGCCTCCACTTATATCAGAATAATTACAAGGAAAATTCCCCCCATCACTCCAAGACAGTTACATAGTCGCTTTTTCATAACCAGTTCCTCTCTCGCTTTTTCAATTACAAATGAAAGCTGTTCCAAATACAAATCAATTGTTCCTAGCTGCATCTGCTCATCTAAATATCCCATTTGCATTCCGATTGCTTTCAATTCCTCCTTATCTTTGCTTTTCAATTGTGACTTTATCAGACATTGGTCAATAGACTCTGTCCACAACTGAAAGAAGGTAGCTCCTGCTTTTTCCTCTATCTGTCTCGCCAAATAGAGCAGCCATTCACCCTGCGCGCCTTCCATTCGCCTTCCAATATGAGAAAACGCTTCTGAAAAAGGAGCTTTCGTATATTGGATTTCTCTTTTCAGAATCCAAAAGAGCTGCTTTAGCTGTTCTAGTTCTCTCAAATACTTTTGTAGTTCAATTCCTTTTGTCACTCCGATGCCTCCGCTTGCAAAAATAATCAGAATTGCTCCCATGATTCTTTGCATTCTTCCACCACCTTCCGTACTCACTTTTCCTGATAGAGCAAGCTTCCATTCTCACCATAGACTGCCTCGATGCCTCCAATCTGATATCGATTGCTCAAAATCACATAACGCTCAAACCGTCTTTCTTGAACCAGCTTTTCAAAAATTGGTTTTCTTTGTATTTCCTCCATTGAATATCCATGTGCCGTCGCCAACATCTTGCACCCACAGTGCATTGCATATTCAATTGCATGCACATCCTCCTGAGCACCAATTTCGTCTACCGCGATGACTTGTGGAGCCATCGAGCGAATCAACATGATCATCCCTTCCGCTTTTGGGCAGCGATCTAAAATATCGGTCCTCACTCCCATCTCGTTCTGCGGATTTCCAAGATAGCAGCCCCCCAGTTCCGAACGTTCATCGACAACCCCCACTGTACAGCCTTTCACCCACATATTTCCGTCCGACACCTGCCTGATAATATCGCGAAGAAGTGTCGTCTTTCCACATCTTGGCGGTGATATCAACAACGTATGATACATCTGTTTGTTGTATGTAATATACGGAAATATTTTGTCCGCACAGTTTTTCACTTCATGCGATATTCGTAAATTAATTGAAGATATATATTTCAAATTCTTTATCTTCCCCTCTTCCATAATTACCTGTCCTGCCATTCCTACCCTGTGTCCTCCTTCAATTGTAATAAATCCCTGTTTTAATTCATGCTCATAGGCATAGAGCGAATAGTTACTGATGTACTCTAATGTCTCCTTTATCTCCTCTTTTGTGACTATCACATCTTTCCACATTCTTTCTTTTCCCCGATATATGATGATCAACGGTTTCCCAATACGGAGTTTGATTTCCTGAATATGATCAAACAATATTCGTTCTTCTTCCAAACATTGTACAATCGGCTTTGCAAGAACCTGTACAACCTGTCGTTTTCTTCTTTCATCTTGCATCTTTGTCCACCTCTTTACAAATTATATGAAAAGAGATAAAAATTAGTACAAAAAAAGAAAAGTATTTCCGACTTCGAAAATACTTTTCTTTCTCTTTTTATTCTTCTACAACATCTTTCATGCTAAAGCTGATTCTTCCCATCTTATCTTTTCCAAGACAAACTACTTTTACTTTGTCTCCCAGCGTAAGAACATCTTCCACATGTTTGATTCTTTCTTTTGAAATCTTAGAAATGTGAACCATTCCTTCTTTTCCCGGTGCAAACTCGATAAACGCGCCAAACTCTTTGATGCTCACAACCTTTCCTTCAAATACCTGCCCAGCCTCAAAATCTGTCACGATCGTGGCAATCATCTTCATCGCCTCATCCATCTTCTGTGCATCAACACCACATACAGATACCGAACCTTCATCTGTGATATCAATCTTCACATCTGTTTGCTCAATGATTGCATTGATTGTCTTACCACGCTGTCCGACAACATCACCAATCTTTGCAGGATCAATCTGCATCTGGCGAATCTTCGGCGCATACGGTCCAACTTCCGCTCTTGGCTGTTCAATCGTCTTTGCCATTACCTCATCTAAGATATAAGTTCTTGCCTGTTTTGTGCGAGCAATCGCTTCTTCAATGATCGGTCTTGTCAAACCATGAATCTTGATATCCATCTGAATTGCTGTGATACCTTTGTGCGTACCTGCAACCTTAAAGTCCATATCTCCAAAGAAATCTTCTAATCCCTGAATATCTGTAAGCACAAGATAATCATCGTCTGTATCACCTGTTACAAGACCTGCTGAGATCCCTGCAACAGCTGATTTGATCGGTACACCTGCAGCCATCAGTGACATACTAGATGCACAGATGCTTGCCTGTGAAGTAGAACCATTTGACTCAAATGTCTCAGAAACAGTACGAATTGCGTATGGAAATTCTTCTTCTGTCGGAAGTACCGGCACAAGCGCTCTTTCCGCAAGCGCTCCATGTCCAATCTCACGGCGTCCCGGTCCTCTTGATGGTTTTGTCTCTCCAACTGAGTATGACGGGAAGTTATAGTGATGCATATATCTTTTTGAAGTCTCTGCCTCATCCAGTCCATCAATTCTCTGAGCCTCTGACAAAGGAGCTAGTGTTGTGATTGTACAGATCTGTGTCTGTCCACGTGTAAACATAGCAGAACCATGTACTCTCGGAATGATGTCTGTCTCAGCAGCAAGCGGTCTGATCTGATCGATCGCTCTTCCGTCCGGACGTTTGTGATCTTTTAAGATCATCTTACGAACTGTTTTCTTCTGGTACTGATACAATGCTTCTCCCAAAATTTCAAGCCATTCTTCATTTTCTGCAAATGCTTCTTCCAATTTTTCTCTGATTACACGCAAGTTTTCTTCTCTCACCTGCTTTTCGTCTGTAAATACGGCTGCCTCCATCTCTTCTGGAGTTACAATCTCTTTCATAGCCGCAAACAGTTCTTCCGGGACAGCACAGCTTGTGTAAGCATGTTTTTCTTTCCCAGATTCAGCAACGATTGTATCAATAAATTTGATTACTTCCTGATTCAATTCATGTGCTGCAAAAATAGCTTCGATCATCTTTGCTTCTGGAACCTCATTTGCTCCTGCCTCGATCATGATTACTTTGTCTCTTGTGGAGGCAACTGTAAGCTGCATATCAGATACTGCTCTCTGAGCTGCATTCGGATTAAATACGAACTCTCCGTCAATCATACCAACCTGTGTAGTGGAAGTCGGTCCGTCAAACGGAATATCCGAAATTGCTGTTGCGATTGCAGATCCTAACATCGCTGTCAGTTCTGGGCTGCAATCCGGATCAACAGACAATACCAAGTTGTTCAATGTCACGTCATTTCTGTAGTCTTTCGGGAACAACGGTCTCATCGGTCTGTCGATGACACGTGAAGTAAGGATTGCATTCTCAGACGCTTTTCCTTCTCTTTTGTTAAATCCTCCCGGAATCTTTCCTACCGCATATAATTTTTCCTCATATTCAACACTGAGTGGGAAAAAGTCAATTCCTTCTCTCGGTTTTTCTGAAGCTGTCGCCGTTGATAATACAACTGTCTCCCCATAGTGCATCAGTGCTACACCATTTGCCTGAGCAGCAACTCTTCCCACATCTACACGAAGTGTTCTGCCAGCTAATTCCATCTCAAATTTTTTAAACATATTCTTCTCCTTTTTTTACACATTGGACGGGTTTTTCCGAAACTACTGAAAAATATACTTTTTTGTTTGAACAAATATCCTTTTCAGTGGTCTCGGCTATTCTACCCTGTCCGTAATCTGTAACATTGTATCATATAGACAGGGCAAATGTCAATCAGGGACAAGCGTTCTTCACGACAAACGCATGAATGAATAAATTATGAACACCTCGTCCGGATTTTTTGATATAATCAAAGAAAAAAAGGATGAGGGTTTTTATGAAAGCAATTTTAGGCTATGCGAGTACGGTAATAGATATAAGACAGGAAAAGAAGGTTCTGCATAAAATGGGGGATATTATCATGCTTGTATTTTTCGCTACGCTTGCAAACGCAGATGATTGGGTAGAAATTGAGGTGTTTGGAAAAGAACACGAAGATTTTTTGCGGAACTATCCGGAATTGCCAAACGGAATCCCTTCCCATGATACGATCCAGAGAGTTTTTGCAATGGTGCCCTCTGAATTTTTGGAAAGTTTTCAGCAGAGATGGAATGAAATGTTAAGCAGCAATGAAGGGAAGAAAGTAAAACGTCTGCTTGCGATTGATGGAAAAACCCAGAGAGGGAACGGAAATAAAAACCAAAGAGGCAATCATATTGTCAGTGCTGTAGATGAAAGAGGTTTTTGTCTGGGACAGAAACAAGTAGAAGAAAAAACAAATGAGATTAAAGCAATACCAGAACTGCTGGACAATCTGAATATAAAAGGAACGATCATAACAACTGATGCTATGGGAACCCAGACAGCTATTGTAAAGAAGATCCGACAAAAGCGTGCAGATTATGTTTTGGCATTAAAGGCAAACCAGGGGAATCTGTTGGAGGACGTGAGAGAATATTTTGCAGATAAAGAATTTCTTGAGAAATGTGCTTATAAAAAGAGGATAGAAAAGGCTAGAGGGAACATTGAGAAACGAGAATACTGGCAGACAGAAGACATCTCATGGTTAAGTCAGAAGAAAGAATGGTCAGGATTAAAGAGTATTATTCTGACTCGCAATACAATAGTAGGAGCAGATGTCAGTGTGACAGAAGAAGAAAGATATTTTATAAGCAGCCTGCCGACCGATATAGAAGAAGCGGAACGAGCAGTGCGTGGGCACTGGATGGTAGAAAGCTATCATTGGCATTTAGATGTAACATTTCGAGAAGATGGGAATCACACATTAGAAAAGCAGGCATCCTATAATCTGAACATTATAAGGAAACTTGCCTTGAACATGTTAAAACTTTTAGAAGTAGGAAACCGTCCGTTAAGCATGAAAAAGAAACGGTATGCGATTGGAACAAATCCAGAAAAGCATTTAGAGAAGTTTATGTCTTTATAATTTTTGAACTTAGTGTATAGGCGTGGTTGAGGAACACATTCATGCGTTTATCGGGGAGTGTAAAATAAAGTGTGTAAGTTACCGGTAACCAAAACTTACGCACTTTA
>MJGMH1__coassemble_1998_pt1 | contig 34245 bp, 36 predicted proteins | sample MJGMH1__metabat2_high_PE_009 | metagenome-assembled genome bin MJGMH1 | reverse complement strand
GGCTCAAAATCAAAAATCATGGTCATCACACTCCTTTTTAAAATTCTAATTTATCATTTTCTTTCAGTATATCATAATTATAATCTTTCCACAAAACAAAAAATTTTAATTCCTACGGATTTTTCTACAAAGCATATAACCACATATTATTACACTTCATCAAAAAAACTTTCTCACCCTATATTGAAAAATCGTAACTGAATATCCGACATTCTATCCATCAATAGTTTCTCTTTAACAAATATCATCTTAGTACGGTATCCTGTTCCATCTGGTGTAAGTTTTACTACACTTATTATAACTTCAAAAGCAAACGCCCAAACTGCTTTCTTATTAAAAAAACTTAGAAGAGACATTCTCCTCTAAGCCTTTATACTTTATCATAGAATACTTTTTACTTTTATATTTCCTCATGGTCACGATGCTTTTTTCGCTTAAATCCTACCTTTTGAACACAGGATATTACATGTAAAGATTTTACCCCCACTAAAGACTCTTACCTCACCTCATAAACACCTTCACAAAAACGCCTCTTTTGTTACATCCATATGTAAAGAACTATCTGCTTTTTTACATTTAAAACACGCTATACCAAATTATAAAGATTTTACTTTCAAATTTATTTATAAAAAAAGCTGTAAGATTCCACTATTAGAATTCTTACAGCTTTCATTCTCATCATGTCACATCCCTAAATTATAATTATTTATCTTGTAACACTCACACAAAAATCTATGGGTTATTTTCGGGTTATTTCTTCCACACAAATACCTTCCAAGTAGTGATTTTACTGACTTTTTAAGGAGTTCTTCAAAGAGTGCCGTGGCAGATGAATAGTACTTTAATTTTATCTCCTCATCTCCTCTCAAAGCCTTATAAATACTGACTTTTCAGCCTTTGTGTTTTTTCTTGAAAGGTTCTTTTTCTTATAAATTTTTGTATTTTCTCATGTTTTTTCGAGTGTTTGGGGTCTAAATGGGTTATTTCCCAAGTCCGAAAATCCTTATGAAATAAGGCTTGCACGAGTTGTTTGTGCATGCTTTTGGGTTACAAACCGGTTCTTATCCAGTTCATCCCTTGATTCTTTTAATCTGGTAAGTTCTTTCTTTGCATCGTCATAACCGGTGTGCGTGTAAATATTAAGCGTTACAGATATATCTGAATGCCCCATCAAATATTGCAATGTCTTTGGATTCATTCCGGAATTTGCCATATTCGTACAATATGTATGTCTGCATACATGAGGAGTACTAAGTGGTAACTACAATAAATGTTCCCTATTATACTTCTCTCTTGCATGCTGCATGTACTTTTCCCAATGAAGTGCAACCATCGGTCTTCCATTCTTGTCCAGAAACAGAAATCCTCCACACTTCATTCTTTTTCAATAGAATAACTATATCATTACTCGTCAGCTTTTGGCAAATGCGTTTCCATACAATAATATCGTCAATATAAACCGCCCCTCTTTTTCCTCAATATTCATTACTCCTCCGGACTTCTCAACCACATCTTTGATACTTTTTAATCCGAATCCATGGTCCTCTTTTTCTGTTTTTCCGGTCAGATACTCCCCGGAAGTTCCCAGATGTAATTCTCCGCTATACGGATTACTGATCTGAATCAGCAATCTACCTTTCGTATACTGCAATATCACGCTGACACGTCTTTCTTCTGTCTCCCTCGCAGCCTCTATTGCATTATCAATCGCATTTCCCAAAATCACACTCATAGCCTGTGATGAAACAGCCAGCTGCTCCGGAATCTGAACATCCAGATCAAGCATAACAGAATGCTGCTCTGCCTCCAGCATTTTATAATTCAAAATACTGTCGATTGCCGTATTTCCGCTTTGTACTTCCTGTTTATTTCCAAATTCATTTTGAATAAAGTTATCCAGATATGTCTTTGCCTGTTCCTCTTCTCCTGAATCCAACATTCCTTTTAATACAATAAAATGATTTTTCAAATCATGACGCAGTTTCTTCCAGGCTACTGTCGACTGTTCCATGTTTTTCAACTGACTCTCATAATACTGATTTTCTTTTTCAGCAATATTTTTTCATACGCATCAGACAGCGACCGCACAATAAAATCATACAGCCAGAAAAACCAGAGGCAGGCTCCAAACAGCAAAATCATTTTCTTATTGTAGTACATTGACACCTGATAAAAGGCAGTTATTAATATCTGAAATAAAAACCAACCGATTCCACATGGCGCCAGCAGCACAAATACACAGTAAAAAAATGTCTTCCTTACTCCTTTTCGTATATTCTGAATCCCAACAAGTGTAAATACGATTGCATAGATCAGCAGTACCGACATTACCACGCGAAACAGCGCCACTTCTCCTATCTGATGTGCCACTATCCTATTTGTCTCATTAAGGTACTGAAATGCCGATACTTCCGCACCTCTGAATACCGCAAATACGCCCACGCTTGTCAAACTATTCTTCCATATTTTTCTTTCATAAAAAAATGTCAGCACCAGTATTCCGATAAATTCTATCATATACATTAGCGGCGTTCCCGTATCTGACGCATGGATATCCGTTGTATAATACCCCATACGTCCTCCCGTCATCAAAGGAGACGGATTATTTACAAACGCACTCAACGTGGTCAGCAAAAAACAGCACGTATATACGACAAAATTCAGATATCCTTTCTTCCTGTTCTGTTCCTCATAAAATATCCCGAGAATTCGATACACCGTATAGGTGCGCGCTGCATTTCCTAATATAAACATTATCTGATACAAACTTATTTCCATTTTACAAATCCCTTAACTCTCTCTCCAATTGCAGTTCTTTAACCGCTTTTCTCTGTCCCTGACTGATTGGTATAATATCTCCGTTCTGCATAATCAGTTGATTTGTTTCAAATATTTTCACCTTATCATAATGTACAAGAAATGATTTATGACAGAAGAAAAAGCCCTGTTTTTGAAGTTTCGGATAAATATTCTTTAATGTTCCGTAAAAGATTTCATTTTCCGTATTTGTATGCATAATAATTTCTCTGTTACTTGCCTCAAAATAAATAATTTCAGAAAGAAAGACTTTCTTATGCGAATGCCCTTTCTTATACTGGAAAGTTTCTTCACTTTTATCAATCAGCTTTACTGCCTTGTGAAAGACCCTTTTAAATTTCTCTTCATCCAATGGCTTAACCAGAAAATGCAGCGGATGACTTTCAAATAATTCCATAGCATACGACTGTTTTGAAGAAACATATACAATCTGCATATAATCATTGTGCAGTTCATTGCGAATCTTTTCTGCAAGTTCGATTCCGCTCATTTTGCCCAATTCAATATCCAGAAATAACAAATCCACCATACATTCTTCTCTTATATATTTCAGACATTTCTCCGCAGAAGTAAAAACTTCCGTCTGAATTGTCACACCTTCTGATTCTGCCTGTACAGCATCGTTTCTATCTGGCCACCAAGAAAAACATCATCTTCACATACAGCAATATTGATCATAATTTTCCATCCCTGTTTCCTTAAAATAATGTATATAACACCACAATTATAGCAATATTGCTGTGTCTTTACAACTCTGACATTCTGTCACTTCACCCGTGTCAGCACGCCTGCATCCATTTCACAGACTGTATCACACAATCCTTCAAACTCCGGCATATTATGTGCCGCCAGCAGAATGGTTTTCCCCTGTTCCCGCAATTCTTCAAACAATCTGCACACTTCCGCCACACCACGCTTATCCAGACCATTAAACGGCTCATCCAATATGAGCAGCTCCGGATTTTCCATGATTGCCTGTGCAATTCCCAGACGTTCCCTCATTCCAAGAGAATACTGTCCGACTTTCTTTTTGGAAAGCGGATCCAGCCCTACACGTGCAATCGCCTCCATCACTTCCACTTTTCCAATGAGCCCTTGCAGGTCTGCTAAGCGTTTCAGATTGGCATATCCGCTCAAATGAGGAAGGAATCCCGGATTTTCAATGATCATTCCAAGAGATTTTGGGAAATCAATCTCCTTTCCGATTCGCTGCCCATGCACCTTCACATAGCCGCTGTCCGGTTTTAAAAATCCACAGATACATTTGAACATAACGGTCTTACCCGAACCATTAAATCCCACAATTCCATGAATCTTGCCCGTTTCAAAAGAATGGAAAATTTCTCTTAGCACCTGCTCTTTTCCAAACGATTTTGACAGTTTATTAATCTCCACCACTGCTTTCATTTTATCTGACACCTCTTCTCTCACTCATCCATCTGAATGAATGTAAAACTATATGTTTGCATTTTCATCCCCGACATAATCATCAAAAGAATAATTCCCGCCAGAAATATTCCAATGCTCGTACTTATCTCCGGCAGATAATCGTACCCGAAATTATGCATCGGAAATGTGGCATGATTCAACGGCGACAGCCATCCGCACAGGACATTTGCCCGATACAACTGATTTTCCGTCAAATGAAACAATTTCTGAAATAAATTCGGATTCAACAAAAAGCCGTACAAATTCACTGCAAAAGCTCCAATCACTCCGGCTGCATTTCCAATAAAAAGATTCAGACACAGCATCACAGCTACAATGAACAAAGAATAACAGAGCATCAGCAAAAATATCTGCAGAGCACATTCGTAAGGCAGTACGTTTTCCATGGTCTTAACCGACACCGGGACAATGCCTAAAAACAAATTGTACAGTACAGTGGCTGCAATCACATATACCAGCTGTCCTGCCAGCCATACACTTCGTTTCGTCCGAATCAGCCGATACGGAGTTTCTTGATTTACAAACGGCATCTCTGCAAACAATAACACAAGTAAAAGCGATGACAGCATGACCGACGCAGCATCTCCGTATGTCCAGATGAACGGTTCTAATATCTGCAGCGAAGTCTCATATCTTCGTGAATAAGTAAGCATTTCGTCTGATAAGAGCAGGCAGAGTACGAATGCCAATAAAAACGTCATGACAATCCGCGGATTTCTCTTCCATCTTGAAAAGTTCTGTCCCGCAAGCTGAAAAATTTGTCTGATATCACGCATAATCCAACCTCCTTTTCACCGCCAGTATAAGACCGAATGCACTGCCAATACATAATCCGGACAGTACTGTAATACAGAATACATTTCCATAATGAACAGGCGCCGCCCAATATCTCGGACTTAGAAAATACAATTCCGGATAATATCTGGATTGAAACAAGGTCAACACATAATACAAAACAAAGGGCATCGCATGAGCAAGATAGTGATTCCTCGTCAGTACAGCCGCCATGCCCCCCACACCAGCCCAGAAAAAGCCGTTTAAAAACCCACGTACCAGACTCAGCAGAATCATTCCCGCAATCACGCCTGTCTGAATCTCTTCTGTATACGAAGTGATATTCTGCAATCCAATATATACACCCACCAATACCAGCATTTCTGCAACGCACACCATCAAGCCACCGGGCAAGGCACTTTCCAGCACTTTTTTCATATAATACTGTTTCTTCCCTGTCCGGCTGCAATAAAACAATGCATATCGGGTTCGCAGTTCTGTTTCCGCACACGCACCTGCCGCAATCGGTACGCAGATTGGTAAAAACAACAATCCATTTTCATTCGTCGTACAATAGCGAAATGCTTCCACCCATCCAATTCCCTCTGCACAATACTGTGTTCTTAGCAAAGTTTCTATATAGGGAGCACCACTTGCCAAAAATAGCATCGCAAGCAATCCAATTCCCACCCAGAAAAGCGCATTTGTACCAATTCTTTTTATCTCATTCATCTCTTATCACGCCCCGGTAATCACACGTCCTTCCAGCGCCTCTATCAGATACGTGAGGTACTGTATATCTTCTCCGCCTTTTCCTTCTATCGCTGTAAAAGACCATGCCGGTACGAGCCACGCATGTTCCGGATTTTTATATGCAGTAATATAGGTATATCCCATCTTTGCATCTGTCACACGATACTGAAACTGTGTCGGGTCATCCTCCGGCTGCCCCGCAGTACATCCGGAATACCAGTAGAATATCTGCTCCGCCAGATGTTCTTGTATCTTCTCAAAAGGAAGTAATTTAGTATTCTCTGTAATCATTTTGACTTCTTCTGACATTCCCTCCCAGACAAAGGACTTCACTCCACTTTCTGTTACAGTGATTGTGATTGTCTCTGCCGGAAACGGCGGCGAATACATTTCCTCCGTAGTTTCAATCACTACCGTATTGCTGACCATTACATTCAAACCTCCAATTTCTCTGGAAAATATATAACGATATCCGCACTCTGTTACTGCCGGATCTGTCATCCACCACAAATCATCAGTCTCCCCTATACTGTCACTTCCCTCTATATAGCTATTTTGTGGAAACCATAAAACCTGCTCTTCCGAGGAGAGACTCATATCGGAAATCCCCAACTCTTTTATCACCTGTTCTGCCTGCGCTGCTCCTGCCGTCTTATCAAACGTACTGTTAGTATAACGTTCTTCAAACAAACTCATCCGCTCCAACATTTGAGGTGTAAATGTATTTTCCATCTGATATGCAAAGAACAGCCTTCTGCTGTCAAACTCTTGATAAGAGTAACTTTCCAATCCGGTTGTCCAGCTAAATGAACTGCTGTTTCCAACCGCTGCGTCATAAGTTTCTGCTTTGATACGTGCTTTCCTTTCAGTTCCGACGCCCCCTGCATCGGCTTCAAACCAGATTTTCTCTTCTCTGTTTTCATACATATCATAGCCTTCCAGCACTGCGCCTATTCGCTCCATAACTGCCTTTTCATATCCCTCATCCACAAATCTGGTCGTAAATTCTATTTTCTTCTTTTCCTGCATAGCTGACTTCTCCGGCGCAAGCTCCATTCCTGACTCTGCACTCTGCTTGATCTTCAATTGTTCCAGCCAATGATAGGAGGCTGCATACATCCCTTCCCCATTCTCAATCCTGGAAATCACTTCTTCATAAACATCCTTTGTATACGGCTGGCATTCATACAGTTTTTCCCCCTCTGTAAAATACTCCACCAATGCTTTCAGTTCTTCCTCCGTCAGTACATGATTCTTCATCTCGATAACAGGAAGATTCCCCAGTTTTTTCTCTTCCAAATCCAAATCTGCGCGAATCAGCATCCGGTCTTTGTTTCGTAATTCCTCCATCTGCCAATGTGCCGGAATATCCATTTCTCTTGTCTCCCCCACCTCCAAAGGCTTTGCAATCACATTTCCACTCAGTCCATCTTGTTTACTGACAACTGCACTTTCCTCCGGTGTTTTTTGACACCCCATCAAAACGAGACATGCGATTCCGATTCCGGCACATGCCTTTTTCAACATCTCCACCTTTTTCTTGTCTCTTCTTTTATAGTTTCTCTTCTTCACCAGATTCACCCCACATTCTGTTATTGATAAATCTAGTATAACCGGCAAATACACGCATTTCCGGAATATGTTGTAACTCAACCTCTTTTTGTTGTAAAACACTATTTTTTTCTCGTCAATTAAACAATAAGATAAATCTGTATGATTTGGAAGAGGTTTCGGCCTCTTCCTTTATTTTTGCCAATGATAGTTATACTCTAAGAAAGCAAATTTTAATTAAATCAAAAAGCTGTAAGATTTCTACTATTGAAAATCTTACAGCTTATATCCTTATCTTATCATGTTGTGTCCCAGCACCATAATTAATTTTATTGTAACATTTACGCCAAAAATCTGTGGGTTATTTTGGGGTTATTTCTCACCCACAAATACCTTCCAAGTATTGATTTTACTGGCTTGTTAAGGAGTTCTTCAAAGAGTGCCGCGACAGATAAATAGTATTTTTATCATGTTCTTGTGGCAGTTCCTCTACTGTCATATTTTTAGTAACAGCGACAGTCCCCTCTTTCTTTGCGGTTTCATAATACAAGCATTTAAACTCGACAACATCTAATGTGTCCTGTAATTCAGGAGCGTTCTACAAAGGCTAACAATCCTTGTTTGTCATAATATCTCAATGTAGACGCAGGAAGATTTAATAACTTTGCCATTTCACCTACTGTGTATAACATTTCAGACATCCTAAAAAATTTTAAATTTCAGTATTAACTTAAACCGTGGTTTAAGATTTATAACTTAAAGTAAGTTGAATGTATACTACTCTAAATGATAGGTATATAACAGACTCATCTTCTTATAGGTTATCTTTTTCTTTTTATCAAACCGTCTAGCCAATTTACATTTTTTGAACCCAAACAGAAAGCAGTATGAAATTATTCCCACAAAGATTGAATAGCACAATGTTTCAATCTCTGCGGGAATATATTTTCCACTCACTTTACACTATTATTCAGCTGTAATCAAACCATCTTCATCCCAAAGGTCATGCCAGTCCTTTGCATTTTCCCACAAAAACACATGACCTTTAACTAATCTGTTTCCACGCTCCAAAGTTGACATTATTGCCATCTCTTCGTTGGACAGCGGATCTTCTGTCATACATTTTAAATTTGCAGCATAATTGTGTACTGAAAATGGAATCGGCACCTGCCCATTTTGATGTGCCCATTTCAGTGCAACAATTGCTGGATGCACATCATGTGCCTTTGCAATCGTCTGTATTTCCAACATCTCCAAATCCGAGATATCTTCTTCCATAATATCTCTCTCCGGTCTTCTTGGCGAACCAATTGGCATATATCCAATTGGCAGGATATTGCGCATCTCCAAATATTCTTGAATCTCTCTTTGCTGAAATGTCGGATGCATCTCAATCTCTGCCGCTGCTGGTTTGATTTTCATCAGCGGCAAGACTGCATCCATTTTAGGAATCGTCATATTAGAAATTCCTATATGCTTAATTATACCTTTCTCTACCAATTCCTCACACTGGCGATATGTATCCACAAATTCTTCTACACTAAAGGGTTTTGAATCTGGATTTCTTGAATCAACATCACATCCTGGTGCATGATAATTTGGAAATGGCCAATGAATAAAATACATGTCAAGATAATCACATTTTAAATCGGATATACTTTTGAGACATGCTTTTTCTACATCTCTATGCATATCATTCCATACTTTTGACATTACAAACAAATCTTTTCGCTCCACAATTCTTTCATCAAATGCTTTCTGAAACACTTGTCCAATCTGATCTTCGTTTCCATAACAAGCTGCACAGTCAAACAGGCGATATCCACAGTCAATCGCACCTAAAACCGCATCCGATACTTCTTTTGGACTAACACGGTCAGATCCAAATGTTCCCATTCCAATGCACGGAATTTCTACTCCTGTATAAAGCTTCTTTTTCGGCACAATTACCGGATCAATAAATTTGTTCATTGTTCTCCTCCTTCAAAAATCGAAACGTTTCGGTTTTTGTTTTATTATAATACGCAGTAATATTACTGTCAAGAAAAACAACTCCTTACTGACTTTTTTCAAAAATATTATTTTTGTGGTTATAACAACATAACTGTTTTCCAAACTATATTATAATGAATCTACAAAATTCAAAAACAGTATAAAAAGGAGATTCTAATTATGACAAATAAAATGTTTTGTTTTCAATGTGAACAGACTGCAGGATGCACCGGCTGCACAGGTTCTGCAGGTGTCTGTGGAAAGAAAGCCGATACTGCCCAATTACAGGATGAGTTGACCGGAGCATTCATAGGGCTTGCACGCGCAACTGTAAATAATGAAGATTTGATCACTGATACAACTGATCAGCTTATTTTAGATGGACTGTTTACCACTGTAACGAATGTAAATTTCAACAATGAAACACTCCGCTCTCTAATCGACCAAATTCATCTTGAACGGAATCGTTTCACTCCAATGTGCAGTTCATGCGCCTCTCCTTGTGGAAAAGCAAATGACTATGATATGTCTGACCTTTGGAACGCCGACGAAGATACCCGTTCTTTAAAATCACTAATTCTGTTCGGTATCCGTGGAATTTCTGCTTATGCTTATCATGCTGCTGTTCTCGGATATAAAGACAAAGATGTCAATCAGTTTTTCTACAAGGCACTTTTCGTAGTCGGAATGGACTGGGACATGGACGAACTTCTTCCAATCGTACTGGAGGTTGGGGAAATTAATTTGAAATGTATGGCTCTTCTTGATCAGGCAAACACAGAAACTTATGGCACGCCGATTCCGACAGAAGTATCTCTCACCGTAGAAAAGGGACCGTTTACTGTTATTGCCGGACATGACCTTTATGATCTAAAACTGCTTTTGGAACAGACGCAGGACAAAAATATTAATATCTATACACACGGAGAAATGCTGCCGGCACACGGTTATCCGGAGCTGAAAAAATATCCTCATTTGAAAGGCAATTTCGGAACTGCATGGCAGAATCAGCAGAAAGAATTTGCAGATCTTCCGGGCGCTGTCCTTTTCACCACAAATTGTTTAATGCCGCCAAAACCAAGCTATGCGAACAGAGTGTTCACAACAGAAGTCGTATCCTATCCGGAAATCATCCATATCGGCGAGGAGAAAGATTTTACACCTGTCATCGAAAAAGCGCTCACTCTTGGAGGTTATCAATAGGATACTGTCTTTACGGGTATCAATGGTGGAACAACTGTAATGACCGGATTTGGTCACAAAACAGTGCTCTCCGTTGCAGACCAGGTAATTGAGGCTGTCAAAGAAGGGGCAATCAAACACTTTTTCCTCGTTGGAGGCTGTGATGGAGCAAGAACCGGTAGAAATTATTATACAGAATTTGTGAAACAGACACCAAAGGACTCTGTTATTCTGACACTTGCATGTGGAAAATATCGTTTCAACGACCTTGATCTTGGAACGATCAAAGGACTTCCACGTATCATGGACATGGGACAATGCAACGATGCTTATAGCGCAATCAAAGTGGCTGTGGCACTTGCCGAGGCATTTGAATGTGGTGTGAATGACCTTCCACTTTCCATGGTATTATCTTGGTATGAGCAGAAAGCGGTGTGTATCTTGTTGACACTGTTCCATCTTGGCATACAGAACATAGTACTTGGTCCTACACTCCCTGCCTTCCTCTCTCCAAATGTGTTGAATCTATTGGTTAAAAAATTCCATATTTCACCAATTTCTACACCGGAGGAAGACTTGAAGAAACTGTTAGGATAAGATATCAAAATGGCGGAAAGGAAGATATCAAAATGGCGGAAAGGACATTCTCTCCGCCATTTTTCTTATAACAATTTTTCATAGATTGCCTTGGCAACCCCATCTTCGTCATTACTTACTGTCACATACTTCGCAATTTTTTTGATTTCTTCATTGGCATTACCCATTGCAACGGGATATCCTGCCCGTACTAACATCGAATGATCATTCACATTGTCACCGATTGCCATGACTTCTTCCATATGAATTCCCCAATATTTACAAAGATGCTCCAAAGCTTTTCCTTTTTGGGCATCCTTTTGTGTAACTTCGATATAGCCGCTTGTTGAAACTGCCAATTCCAAATCATCGAACAGTTCCAGTTCCTTTTGAACGGCCAGCAGTTTTTCCATTTTTCCATAAAAAATCTGAATTTTCTCGACGGGCTTTCCACTTTCTTCCACAAGTTTCCGCAAATCTTTTACGGATTTGCGTGCTTTAAAATCACCATGATACGCTAGTTTCCTATACAGTGCCTGCACTGTTGAATTGTCGTAGCACTTTCCTTCTTGATGAATTGCAAGCCCGATTTTATATTCCTGACATATTTTTAAGACATCACATGCCGTTTCATTGGAAATCAGTTTTCGATATAGCACTTCTTTTTCTTTCCAGTCATAGACTTTTGCGCCATTCGAAGTGATAATATAAGAAAGTTCTTTTATGCCCCTCAGCCCAGTTGGCAATCCCTCCAGACACCGTCCAGTTACCGGAACTACCTGAATTCCTTTTGCATACACTTCTTTCAAAGCTTCTTTTGTCACCTTTGTCATCCTGTGTCTGCTATTTACAGCCGTCTCATCCATATCTACCGCAAGTAATTTTATCATTTTCATCACCCTTTTATTTATTTAACTTTGCAGCCTTGCAGAACAATACAAATCCAATCACAAATAAAACAGTGATCATTGCAACTCCTACATTTGCCACATTTGTAAGCTGAGCTATCACTCCCACTAAAGTAGTCCCCAGAAAGGACGCTCCCTTCCCACAAATATCATAAATTCCAAAATACTCCCCTGCTTTTTCTGCCGGAATAATTTTTGCAAAATAAGAACGTGATAACGCCTGAATCGCCCCCTGGAACATTCCTACCAACACGGCAAGCAGCCAGAACTCCCACTGCTTATCAAGCTGAATTGCAAACAATGCGATTCCGGTATATGCTGCAATACAGATTTTGATCAACAAATCTGTCTCGTATTTTTTTGAACATCTTACAAAAATCAACGCGCATGGAAACGCTACAATCTGTGTCACTAAAAGTGCCAGCAGAAGTCCGGTAGAATCCAATCCCAATGCACTTCCGTACGCTGTTGCCATCTCGATGATCGTGTACACACCATCGATAAAAAAGAAAAACGAAAGCAGGTATAAAAAGATATTCTTTTCTGCTTTGATATCTTTCAGCGTGTTTATCAGACGTCTGAAACTATCCCTCACCGGATGTGTCGGCATCTGTGCATAATTCACCTGTTTGTATTTTTTCAACAACGGGATTGTAACCAAAAACCACCATGCCGCATTTAAGAAAAATGCAAGCATCATCGCCATCCCCATTGTAATCCCTATCTTTTCATACATCAATACAAACACAAGTGAAATCACAAATGGCACACAGCTTCCTATATATCCCCATGCATATCCATACGAAGACACCACATCCATTCTGTCGTGATCGGTAATATCAACCAACATAGAATCATAAAAAATCAAACTGGCATTATATCCTACTTTTGCGATCACAAAAACAGCCAAAAAGACGACCCAGGATGTCGGAAATGCCAAAGCTGCACAACCAATAACCCCTACCATCATACTGACCGTAAACAGTGGTTTTTTGTAATTTTTCGTATCTGCAATAGAACCCAAAATTGGTCCGATCAGCGCGACAATAATTGTCGCAGCTGAAGCCGCATATCCCCAATACGCCAAGGAATCTACTTCCGATACCCCTGCATTGCCTGTTAAATAGTTAAAATAAATCGGTATGATCGTAGATACAAGCAAGACAAACGCTGAATTCCCCACATCATAAAGAATCCAGTATTTCTCCAATTTTGTCAGTTTTTGTTTTTCCATCTTCTCTTCCTTTTACTCAAATGTACGATTGAATCGCTCATCCAGTTCCTTTCCCGTTTTTACACTCTCATCAAAACTTTGGATCATCTTTACAGCCACAGGGACTGCCTCCTCAAAATGTCGCAGAAGACCAATATTGCTCTCCATACATTTTGGATTATCAACCCGTTGGTTCATAACACCTTTCATCACAGCATATTTCCCCGTCATCTTCAGGGCGGAATTGATCATCGTCTGTTTCACCACTCCAGGCGCCGTGAAAAGGCGCTTCAACTCTTTTAAATAAATCAGAGAATGGCGAATTCGCTTTTCGTCAATCGTCGGATGAAACGGCGCGATTGCCTTTACAGTATTCCAATCGGTCGGAACAAGTTTTGCAATGGGGTAGCCAAGTGGATCTTTCTTGTCAATGCGAAGCAGTTTTTTTTCAAATTCTTCTTCGATCTCCACATGCTCCACTCCCGTCTTTTGAATCATCTCATCCACATACGGATGGCTCTCACTATCCAGAATAAAATGGCATAAAAAACCTAACAGATATGCATATTCTTTGCTGTCTCTTCCTTTTTTTTGAACTATCTTTACTGCTTGCGAAAAGAACGGATATGCAGAAACCGAGTGCATATTCGTTCCATATTTTGAAACTTCATTATTACTGTATAATCTATAAAAGAAAAAAATGTCAGGACCTTGCAATCCAATCTGAAACTGCGGATAATGCTCTCGAATCGTCTCCTTGAGCTCTCCATGCATTTGTTTCCAGACTTTTTTCCCAAATCGTTCATGTGCATAAAATGCTGGCATAACATCACTCCTCATTTGTTTTATCTTAAAAGTATATCATTGAAATGTGAAATTTGTATATAGCTTATGTTAAAAAAAATGAAATTTAAATGTTTCTGCCTTTTCTTTTTTATTTGGAATACACTTTGGGCAAAACGATCTCAAACCGTATCGTCTCATTTTCACTGAAAGCAGAAATTGTTCCATGATGCAGCTCGACAATTTCTTTTGCAATTGCAAGCCCCAATCCTGCGCCGCCGCTCCTTGTCGTACGTGCCGTATCCAACCGATAAAACTGTTCAAAAATCCGTTCTAGTTTTTCTTTTGGAATTGTGTTGCCGTGATTCACACACACAATTTTGATTCCCGCTACTTCTTCAGTAACAGATAAAAAGATTGTATCTTTCTCAAAACTATAGTTCACTGCATTTCGCAGCAGATTGTCAAATACCCTCTGCATTTTTCCAATATCGCATTTCCACTCCAAATCCTTTGGAACCGACAATTTACAATCCAATTCTTTTTCGTCCAGCATCGGTTTAAATTCATACACCAACTGCTCCAACATTCTTGTCAGATTCACTCTGCTCAATTCCAATGTCAGATTAGAGAGATTAAATCTCGTAATCTCAAAAAATTCATTGATCAAATCTTCCAGATGCTCTGCTTTTTCCAGTGAAATCGAAAGATATTTTTGTCGTAAATCTTCCGAAATCTGTCCTTCGTCCCGCAGCAAAGTAGATATCCGATCACGGAAGTAAGCGGTGTCTTTAAATCATGCGCCAAATAGACAACCAGATCATTTTTCCGTTGCTCTGCCTCTTTTGCTGCCCTTGCATTGCGCCCAATCTCCAGTTTCGTGGAATTTAACCCACTCTCTATTTCCTTCAGTTCATACGGCAGCTCAATCAGCTTCTCCTCACTTTGAAATAAATTTTCTGTCGCCCAAAGCACTTTCTTAAGATAAGAGAACGGCTTTCTCAAAAAGAAAATCGTCGCAGCCGGATAGCCAACCATCAAAGCAAAAACCACTATGACATCGATTCGAAGCTCAATCCATTTTCCGATGCGGTAAAGCAAATCCTCCGGATACCATATCACCATGCCAGCCGCAAATTCAGCCAGATAATACCCGCCAATGAGCAAAAACGGAAGTCCTACAATCACGAGAAGCATCTTTAGTAAAAATTTGTAAAAAATCTGATTCACCGTCTTATTTACCCGCATGTATTCTTTTCTACTCAATCTGATACCCCACTCCCCATACTGTTTTAATAAATTTCGGTTTTCTAGGCGGCTCATGCAATTTTTCACGCAGCTTTCCAATATGAGCCATCACCGTATTATTGCTGTCATAGTATCTTTCTCCCCATACAGCCTCAAACAGCTCCTCTGAGGAGACAACTCTTCCCTTTCGTTCACAGAGATACCATAAAATAGAAAATTCAATCGGTGTCAACGCAATCTCTTCTCGAAACAGTGTGCACTTGTGCGTAGTTTGATTGATCACAAGTCCTCTGATATCATACTCGTTAATTTCTTTTTCTTCCGGCACTTCCGCATGGTTGTATGTTTTATATCTTCTGAGTTGTGTTTTTACTCTTGCAACTACTTCCAACGGATTAAATGGCTTTAAAATATAATCGTCAGCTCCCAGCGTCAATCCCATGATCTTATCTGTATCTTCTACCTTGGCAGTCAGCATGACAACCGGATAATAATGCTTTTCTCGAATTTTCTGGCAAATCTTAAACCCATCTATGTCCGGCAGCATAACATCCAAAATCGCCATATCAAGCTTTGTATGCGCAATACACTCCAACGCATCTTTTCCGTTGTAAAATTTATGTACCTGATAACCATCACTCATCAGATAAACTTCCACAAGATCTGCAATCTCTTTTTCATCATCTACCACTAGAATATGTTCACTCATTTTTCCTCACCTACTGTCAATTTTCGAATATACCAATAATAATATGGAATCAACGGAATCAACGCGCTCACCCAGGCCGCCGGGTCACAGATACAGATTCCGGTAAACCGAAGCGGTTCAAACAACAAAATTACGGTTAGGGCTCTTGCCAACAGTTCAAACACCCCACCAAGCATTGGAACCAGTCCGTTTCCAATTCCCTGCAGCGTATTCCGGTATAAAAAGATAAGTCCTAAAGGGAAATAAAACCACAGACTGATATGGAACATCTTTTCCGCAATTGCGCGCAGTTCCCCGGTCGGATCTGCCACAAATAATTTTACTAGAGATGGCAGCCAAAAATATGCCACCACCATGATCACGACACTGTAAACCGCTGTCACCCCGATACTGACATTCAGACCTTTTTTGATCCGCCCGATTTTTCCTGCACCATAGTTCTGTCCGGCATACGTTGCAAGTACAGCTCCAAGTGCCATGTACACCTGCATCACAATATTCTGAATCTTGCTTGTCGCAGAGTAAGATGCAATATACATGGAACCTAGCAGATTCAATGAGGATTGTACGATCATCGTTCCAATTGCCGTGATGGAAAACTGCAGTCCCATCGGAACACCCATCGACAAAAGGTGTCTTATACTCTTTAGAGAAATTTTCCTCTCTTGTTTTCCAAACCGGACAATCTCATACTTCTTCCATACATAAATAAAACATAAAATGCCGGATACTGCCTGAGATGCAACGGTCGCATAAGCTGCACCTGCCACCCCAAGTGGAATTACCGCCACCAAAAGAAGATCCAGACCAATATTTAAAACAGACGATAACACCAAAAAGACAAGCGGTGTCTTGCTGTCTCCCAAAGATCGCGCAATCGCAGCCAGCATATTATATAGAATCGTCGCCGGAAGACCTGCATAGGTGATTGCAATATACTCCCAAGTATCCGCATAAATCTTTTCCGGCGTATTCATCGTCGTCAAAATCCATCCATTTGCCAACAATAACCCGACTGTCATCACAACTGCAAGTGCAATGCACAAATACGTCGACATCGCCACATAATGTTTTAATCGTTTCTCATCTTTTGCACCATATGCCTGTGAGATCAATATCCCAAATCCGCTCGTCATTCCGGTAATCCACCCTACTACCAAAAAATTTAAAGACGTGGTACTTCCGACCGCCGCAAGGGCGTCTACGCCCAGAAATCTTCCTACAATCATAGAATCTACAATATTATAAAAATTTTGAAACAGATTCCCACACAGTACCGGAAACATAAACGCCAATATTAGTTTTAACGGTTTCCCCTCCGTCATATTCTTCGCCATCATTCTTCCCCTCTTCCTTTTTTTCATACGCATTTCATTATATCGTTGTATGCTCATTTTTTCTAGTGTTATATAAGAAAAATGCCCTGAATTTTTCAGAGCATTTCTACACTTTACTGAATTACCGGCTGATATTGTTTTCCTTCCAACGCCTCTTTTGCCGCATCCAGCAAAAGTTCCGTATGCGCGATCATTGAGTTTGGTTTCTTTTGAGGATTATCCTGTCCAAACGGTACAAAATAAATATGCTTTGCATTCAAAAGTAATCCGATATTTTTCATATTCATGCCAAGCGCATCATTTGTTGATACTGACAGCAAAAGCGGCTTTTCATTCCTAAGATGTGCCTTTGCTGCCATCAGAACCGGTGTATCCGTAATTCCATTTGCAAGCTTTGCGATTGTGTTGCCTGTACACGGAAGGATAATCAAAAGATCTAAAAGCTCCTTTGGTCCGATTGGTTCTGCCTCTGCGATTGTGCGCATCGGTCTGATTCCGGTGAGTTTTTCTGCCTTTTGCACGAACTCCTCCGCCTTTCCAAAACGACTGTCAATCGTCTGAGATGCATCTGAAAAGATTGTCTGTACTTTTGCCCCCTCATCCACCAGTTTCTGAAGTTCTTTAAACACTTTGTCATAGGTACAAAACGAACCGCTCAAAGCGACACCTATCCGCTTGTCATTCAGTTTCATCATACACCCTCCCACATATTTAAACTAAGCAACAGATTCTCTTAATTTCCAGAGCACGGTATCTGCTATGATTTCAGCAGAGGAACAAGGTGCATATTTTCCCGGAAGTCCGGGAAGTTGTACTGCCTGCACACCTGTTCTTCTTGCTGCCGTATAATCTACTCCGCCAGCGCCAGAGGCAATATCTAAAATCCACGCCCCTTTTTGCACATAGGCCAGTCTCTCCGCTGTCAGGATCACCTGCGGCACTGTGTTAAATATAATATCCATCTGTTCAAGTTCCCGTTCAAGCGTTCCTGCATCTATAATCTGCATACCATCTGCTTTCGCACAGGCACAAGCTTCCCTGCTCTTTTCCAAAACTCTCACTTCGCATCCGATGCCCTTCAGATATGAACCAAGCATTCTTCCACACGTTCCATACCCTAATATCATGCACCTGCTTTCACGGAGATTTCTCGAACTTCGAATTATCGCTTCCGCAATCATTCCTTCTGCAGTTGCAACACTGTTTTTCACAGATAGACTTTTATCATCCATAAGGTCAAAGACATGAACCCCTTTCGCTTCCATATCCCGATAAAGCTGTTTCGGAATCCCCCCTGCAAAGAAAAACTGTCCCTCTCGCAAATTCAAAAGAACCTCTTTTCGCTTGGAAATTTCTATGCCTGAAACACCTTTTTGTTTCAAAAACGGAATCGGATAAATCAACACATCCGCCGCATTTGTAAGCTCTTTCACAGAAGATGCTGTTTTTGCACGTGGAATTTTCTCCTCTTTGCATAAGTCATATGTCAGGACTCGGTATCCTCTCTCTGCCAGCCTGTCTGCCAGATACCACTGCCGCAGATCACCTCCCACAACAGCAAACTGATACAAATCTGTTCCCAATTTTCATAATTCCTTTTTTCTTTATAGTATGCAATGGCTTATTTTCGGTGTAAAAATAGAATGCGTTTTACCACATTCTATTCCTTTTCGTTCTCACGTTCCATATTCACTTTTTCTTCTTTCATCCGCCGGAAGTAGGAACTCATCTCATCCGCCATTCCTGACAAACGATTCAGCAGTGTCGAAAAATCACACAGCATCGGGTCGTTTTTGAAATACGGATAGACAATATCATGATCGATCTCACTCCATCCTTCCTCGAACAATGTTCTTCCCTGTACCTCCACGTAATATCCCTTATATTTGATAATATAATGAAGCGACCGATAGATGCCGCCTGCTTTAATATCGATCAGCCTTTCATCATAGATCTTGCTGTCTCCCGAACGCTTATACACTTTCGGTCGTTCCGCAAGATAGTAATGATTCACATCCTCATCGAAATCTTCCAGTCGGTTCTCCACATAAATATCCGGATTATTTTCAAACACCTTTGTAATATAATTATGAAAGTAAATCCAGTCTTCCCGATATAAGAAAAATACTCGTATTCCAATCAAATCCGTAAAATACTTATAATAATTTTCATGATTCAAAAACGCAAATTTGTCCTTTGTCTCTCTGCGCTTTCGGATAATCTTTTCAATCAGATGACCAGGAGCCTTTATACGATAGCGATAGGAATGAATCCCCGCTCTCTCGATATCATAAAGGTAATCATCTACAAAATCTTTTCCGATATCTCTTAAGTCCTTCTCAATTTTTTGATAATTCTCATATATTTTCTGCAGCTCTTCCCATGCGATTTCCGCTTCCTGAAAAGCCTCTTCGCTAATATTATATTCTTCCAAAAATTTTTTCTTATCTAACATATCTACCCCTTACTTTTTTACAACATTTTCCGTCCTCATTATATCTTATCTTTTCTCATTTTACCAGCAAAAATGTCTGTGCCATAAACTGACACAGACATCTCTGCTAGATTCCCTTTTTATACAATATAAATGAATAGATTACCGGAACCACTCCAATTACAATCAGCACTCCAATCAGCACTGCTGTCTGATTAAAGAAAACATTCATCAACAAAACAACGCCTGCTGCAATCCACAGTCTTCCTGCAAACCGATTCGTTCGATTCCAATTTTCGGCACTGTTCAATGTCCACGGCAGTTTGATTCCAACTGTGTAATTTTGCCGGTTCTTTGACATGTAATTTCCCATAATGAGAAAAATCACACTGATAAGAATTCCGGATACCACACCAATATCAATTGCCAACTCTAATGCATATGCATAAATAGAAACAAACATCACCCACGAAATCACCGGTATAATCCAAAATACCAGCGTAAGCATCTTCCCGCCAATATTCTTCCGTTTTGGATCATTTAGAGAAACTATGACTGTAACCAAATGAATGGCCAACAAAATAAGCGGCAGTCCCAAAACAGTAAATGTCTTACTGCTCCATCCATTCGCCACATTGCCGGAGTCAAAGTGTGTCGCAATCGTATCTGGAAGTCGATTCCATAACAGCAATCCCACAACTATCGGCATCACTGTCATCATGCTTGTCAAAATAATTTTTCCTTTGTACTCTTTCATTTCTGCACATCTCCCTTCAAGTCTGCTAACCATAACATAATGTCCTCTACCGCTGAAATATTCAGCTCATAATACACATAATTCTTGTGTTTTGTCTCACATATCAGATCTGCTTTCTTCAAAATTCCCAAATGATAAGAAATTGTTGCACCAGTCATGTCAAAATGACTCCCAATCTCCCCTGCTGATAAAGATCCTTTCTTCAGCAAAACAAGAATCTCTCTCCGAACCGGATCTGAAAGCGCTTTAAATGTCTCAGCAAAACTCATAGCATCCCACCTTCCAGCAATTCTATTTAGAATTTTATCTAAATAGCTTACAGATAATATACCACTTTACCGAACATAATACAATAACTATTTAGAATTTTTTCTAAATACTTTTCACATTATTTTTTCGTTTTCATACTATATAGAAATACCTTTTAAAAGGAGTTGTCTTAATGTATAATTCACCTTGTAACAAACCTGAAAAACAAAAACACGTCCACGAAGTGACTGGAAGCACCGCTACTGCTGAAGATTGTAAAGATTGTCATAGCCATCGTTTCTGTACCATCTCCGGTGAGGCAATAGAAAAAGATTGCAGCCACGTCCACGAAATCAAGTTTCGCACTGATTTTTCAGATGAACATTATCACGAATTTTGTGGTATCTCCGGTCCTGCCATCGACGTAGGTAACGGCAAACACGTTCATTACGTCAAATCATGTACCGATTTTGAAGACGGACACAAACATCTCTTCCAAGTGGCAACTTTGATAGAGAGTCCCGCCGATTTTAAACACTGCGATTAATAACAAATGTTGAGTGGCTAAGAGAAGATATACAAAAAATAAAGTAGGCAGAGTGTTAATATCTGCCTACTTTATCATCTAAAAGTGAACCATTCCACTTCTTTTTATATCTGCTAAGAGTCCCGTATTTCCGCGGTTTCTTAGAATTTTCCGCCTTCTGCTGCTTCCTGGATAGAAACTGCAACAGCAACTGTCATACCAACCATTGGGTTGTTACCAGCACCGATTAATCCCATCATCTCTACGTGAGCAGGAACTGATGAAGAACCAGCAAACTGTGCATCAGAGTGCATACGTCCCATAGTATCTGTCATACCATAAGAAGCTGGACCAGCTGCCATATTATCTGGGTGAAGTGTACGTCCTGTACCACCACCTGAAGCTACTGAGAAGTATTTTTTACCTTGTTCGATACATTCTTTTTTGTATGTACCTGCTACTGGATGTTGGAAACGTGTTGGGTTTGTTGAGTTACCTGTGATAGAAACATCAACACCTTCTTTGTGCATGATTGCAACACCTTCTGTTACATCGTTAGCGCCGTAGCAGTTAACTTTTGAACGAAGTCCGTCAGAGTATGCTTTTCTGAATACTTCTTTTACTTCTCCTGTGTAGTAGTCCATCTCTGTCTCAACATATGTAAATCCATTGATTCTTGAGATGATCTGCGCAGCGTCTTTTCCAAGACCGTTTAAGATAACACGTAAAGGTTTTTTACGTACTTTGTTAGCTTTTTCAGCGATACCGATAGCACCTTCAGCTGCTGCGAATGATTCGTGACCTGCTAAGAATGCGAAACAGTCTGTCTCTTCTTCTAATAACATTTTTCCTAAGTTACCATGTCCAAGACCTACTTTACGCTGGTCAGCAACAGAACCTGGGATACAGAAAGCCTGAAGACCTTCACCGATTGCTGCAGCAGCATCAGCAGCTCTTCTGCAGTCTTTTTTGATTGCGATTGCAGCACCTACGATGTAAGCCCAGCAAGCGTTTTCAAAACAAATTGGCTGGATTCCTTTGATCTGATCGTAAACGTTCAGTCCAGCGTCTTTTGTGATTTTTTCAGCTTCTTCGATAGAAGCGATTCCATAGCTATTTAACACGCTATTGATTTTATCAATACGTCTTTCATATGATTCAAATAAAGCCATTTTTTACGTCCTCCTTCTCTTACTCTGCTCTTGGGTCAATAATCTTAACAGCGTCATCTACGCGGCCATATTGTCCTTTAGCTTTTTCCCAAGCTGTGTTAGGGTCATCACCTTTTTTGATGAAGTCTGTTAATTTTCCAAGACTTACGAATTGGTATCCGATGATCTCGTTGTCTGCATCTAAAGCGATACCTGTTACATATCCTTCAGCCATCTCAAGGTAACGAGGACCTTTTGCTAATGTTCCGTACATTGTACCAACCTGTGAACGAAGTCCTTTTCCTAAATCTTCAAGACCTGCTCCTACTGGAAGTCCGTCTTCTGAGAACGCACTCTGTGTTCTACCATATACGATCTGTAAGAATAATTCTCTCATAGCTGTATTGATAGCGTCACATACTAAATCTGTATTTAAAGCTTCCAAAATTGTTTTTCCTGGAAGAATCTCAGATGCCATAGCTGCTGAGTGTGTCATTCCTGAACATCCGATTGTCTCAACCAATGCTTCTTGAATGATACCATCTTTTACATTTAATGTTAATTTACAGGCTCCCTGCTGTGGTGCACACCAGCCCACACCGTGTGTTAAACCTGAGATATCTTTTACTTCTTTTGCTTTTACCCATTTTGCTTCTTCTGGGATTGGAGCTGGTCCGTGATTAACGCCTTGAGCTACTGGACACATAGTTTGTACTTCATGTGAATAAATCATGATAAAACTCCTTTCAAATATGTATGATTTTTTCTCTATGGTGTTTGTTAGAACTTTAACGCCATATATATTCTTATTTTCTCACAAACTTCTCTTTTCGTCTATATTTTTTTTCATATTTTTTATAATTCGACATTATAAAACATTGTTTTTCTGTAAAAACACTTTCCTTGTTGAATATGACTATAAATTTTCCGCCAACAATTTCAGCGCCGCTTCCACAGCCGCATTTCTGTTTTCTTCTCTTGTTCCATGAAAACGACATTCTTTGACATGGGTCTCTGTGCCAATACAACATCCCACATAGATAAGACCAACCGGCTTTTCTTTTGTTCCGCCTCCCGGGCCCGCAATTCCGGTCGTGCTAAGTCCTATCTCTGCCTTCGCCGCCCTCGCTGCTCCACGTGCCATCTCCTCGGCTGTCTGCCTGCTGACCGCTCCGTACCTTACGAGCGTCTCATGCGAAACCCCCAACAGGCGCTCTTTTGCCTCATTGGAATAGGTAATGTGTCCTTCGTTATACACAGATGATGCTCCCGGAACATTCAAAATTCTTCCTGCCAGAAGACCGCCCGTACAGGATTCTGCCGTTGTCACTGTATACTGCTTTTCCAATAATTTTTTTACAATTTCTTCTTCCAACATGATCTTCATCCTTCTTTTACATTCCACCCTGTGTCAATACCTGTTTATTCTTCACAATGTAATCCACAAGAGAAACCACTGTCAAAATCAGTCCAATCCATACAACAACAGTTGTAATTGTCTGCATAATCGGATTTTGAATATCCAATATCAAGAGAATGATCATCGCCATATGAGATACTGTTTTAAATTTTCCCCAATAGCTTGCGGCAATAACAATCCCATTATCAGATGCTACAAGTCGGAAACCACTGATGATAAACTCACGTGCAATGATGATCAAAACAATCCATGCCTGCAACTTTCCTGTCTCGATCAGGCAGATCATCGCAGAACATACCAATAATTTGTCCGCAAGCGGATCCATAAATTTTCCAAAATTCGTCACAAGATTATGCTTTCTGGCAATCTTTCCATCCAGCATATCTGTCAGGCTTGCAATACAAAACAGTGCAAGTGCAATATACTTTCCATTCCCTTCTGCCAAAGGTGTGATCATAAATACAACAAAAAATGGAATCATTAAAACTCTCAGTACCGTCAGCTTATTTGGTAAATTCATGATATAATCTCTCCCATCAAATCATATTCTAATGCGCCGGTGATTCTGACACGTGCGAAATCTCCCGACATTAATTCCTCTTCTGATTCTACAAAGATAAGCCCATCTACATTTGGAGCATCCTTGTAAGTTCTTCCTACATATGCATTTTCATCTGCCACTTTTCCTTCGATCATGACAAGCACTTCCCGCCCGATCATCTCTTCCGCAAGATCAAACGCAATCTCCTGCTGCAATTCCATCAGTTCTGCCTGACGGTCTTCCTTGACGTCCTCTGGAATCTGATCCGGCATCACAGCAGCCGGCGTATCTTCTTCCGGTGAATATGTAAACACACCGAGGCGGTCAAATTCCATCTCATCTACAAACTCCATCAATTCTTCGTGTTGTTCCTGTGTCTCTCCCGGGAAACCGGTAATCAATGTAGTACGGATTGCGATATCCGGTATTTCTTTTCGCAGTTTTCCAATAATTTCAACCAGCTGTTCTTTTGAAGTCCTTCTTCCCATTCGTTTTAAGATTCCATCACTTGCATGCTGAATCGGAAGGTCCAGGTAGTTACAGATCTTATCCTCTTCTTTGATTACCTGAATCAATTCATCTGTAATCTCTTCCGGATAGCAGTATAAAATGCGGATCCAGCGTAATCCACTGATTTTACAAAGCTCTCTCAGCAACTTGTGCAATGATTTTTCACCATAGAGATCTTTTCCATAAAGTGTTGTCTCCTGTGCCACTAGAATAATCTCTTTTACTCCCTGTGCCACCAGATCTTCCGCCTCTTTCAGAAGCCGTTCGATCGGAACACTTCTAAAGTTTCCGCGGATTTTTGGAATGATACAATATGTACAGTGTTTATCACACCCTTCTGCAATCTTCAGATAAGCAAAATGTCCTCCTGTCGTCACAAGGCGCTTGCTCTCCACAAGCGGAAGTGCATCAATGTCAGTCATCTCCACACTTGTGTGCCCTGCAAGTGCCTCGTCAATCGCTTCCACAATCTTATCGTAAGAAGTCGTTCCAAGCACTGCATCCACTTCCTCGATCTCATCGATGATCTCCTGCTTATATCGCTGTGCAAGACAACCTGTGACAATCAGCGCCTTGCATGAACCGGCTTTCTTATATTCTGCCATCTCAAGAATCGTCTGAATGCTCTCCTCTTTTGCATCGTGGATAAAGCAGCAGGTATTAATGACAATGACATCTGCAATCTCTTCGCTGTCCACCATCTGGTGTCCTCTAGACGCCAACAGTCCAAGCATCACTTCCGTATCGACAAGGTTCTTATCACATCCTAGTGATACAAATAATATATTCATAGTCTCATTTCTCCTATATAGTTATTGAGGCAGATACTCCACTACGCATCCGCCTCATCATATCTTTTATCTATTCTTCTGTATCTTCTGCAATGATCTTAATCTTTCCATTATTCAATTCATCAATTGCAATCGAAAGTGGTTTCTCACCATGCTTTGTTGGTACTAAAGGTAATTCTCCGCCGATAATCTGTCTTGCTCTTTTTGAAGTTGCCAAAACAATCGAATAACGGCTGTTTACAATCTTAGTTGCCCCTTCCTCTACGTCTTGATTGACTACTTTCATCAAATCTGTGTAAGATGGATGTAACATGTATTATTCTCCTTTCAAATTCCCATTTAATTCTTCTTTTATCTGACACATAAAATCTCCATTGCGGAAACTTCTGTTGTGTTCACCCTCGATAATATTATGCATCTGCTGCACGCAGGTATCCAAATCATCGTTGATGATCAGATAGTCATACTCCTGCATTCCCTCAGCCTCTTCTGCTGCTCTTTGCATTCTGGATTCAATAACATCCATTGTCTCCGTTCCTCTTCCAATCAAACGCTCTCTCAAAATCGAAGCATTCGGTGGAGTTATAAACAACAACAGTGTCTGTGGAAATTTTTCTTTCACTTTCAAAGCACCCTGAATCTCAATCTCCAGAATCACGTCTTTTCCGGCTGCAAGCTGTTCTTCCACATAGGCTTTTGGTGTGCCATAATAATTATTCACGTATCTAGCATACTCTATTAACTCATCTTGTGCAATCATTTTTTCAAATTCTTCTGTCGTTTTGAAAAAATATTCCCTTCCATCTACTTCTCCTTCTCGCGGATTTCTTGTAGTTGCTGAGATAGATAATGCGTAATTATCATATTTTTCAAGCAGCGCTCTCATCACAGTCCCTTTCCCTGCTCCTGAAAATCCTGAGACTACGATCAAAATTCCTCTCTTTTTCATCCTTCTTACCCTTTCCCTTTATTCGATATTCTGAATCTGCTCTCTGATCTTTTCAATTCCTGTTTTCAGATCAATCGCATGATTCGATACTTCAATATCATTCGCCTTTGACAAGATCGTGTTCGCTTCACGGTTCATCTCCTGTGCAATAAAATCCAGTTTTCGACCGATTCCCTCTCCCGCTTCTAATGTGGTTCTCATATGTTCAATGTGACTTCTCAGTCTGACCGTCTCCTCATCTGTGCAGATCTTATCCGCAAACAGAATCACCTCGGCAGCCAGTCTGCTCTCATCCATCTGTACGTCTTCCAGAAGTTCCTTCACTTTCAATTCCAGCTTCGCACGATATTCAGAAATGATCTCCGGTGAGCGCTCTTCAATTGCTCCAACTAATGCAAGCAATTCATCCAATTTCACATTAATGTCTTTTTTCAGATTCTCGCCTTCCACAATTCTTGTCTCCACAAATTGTGTAAACGCTCCTTCCAAGGCTTTCTTCAATCCGTTCCAAAGTTCTTCCTCATTCTCCGGTTGTTCTTCCATCGTAAGTACTTCCGGACAACGCGACAAGGCAGAAACACGAATATCATTCTCCAATGAAAATGTCTCTTCCATCTGCTTAAAATACTGCAGATACTCCTCAGCCAATGCAGCGTTATATTTTAATGCCACCTGATTGTCTGACATGTCTTCATATGTAATAAAAATATCTACTTTCCCTCGCTGTGCATACTGCTTCAGCAAGCTGCGGATGGATGCATCAAAAAAATTCAATTTCTTCGGCATACGGATATTGACATCTAAGTATCTGTGGTTCACGCCTTTTAGCTCCACCGTAAATTTACGTTGTCCTTCAGACACCTCACATCTTCCAAAGCCTGTCATACTTTTCATCATATTGTTAACCTCTTTGCTTGTCTTTTTATGTTACATTTCATTATAAGTCATTTAAAAACAAACGTCAATTGAAACTCCCCTTCATTTCGTGTATACTAACATCCATATGGTTACTGTTCACTCCGCAGCTAAAACAGAGATTTGCATTGTCATGCCTACATGTAAAAGGCGAATTTCTGTTTTTACTACGAAGTGTAACTCGTAACCGCCACCCAATAAGCAGTCTTAGCACAAAGTGCGGGACTGGAGTGCGAAAGCACGACGAGTGCGCATATGGTGGTGGTTAGGAGTGAACAGTACCTCTAAAATATGAAAGGACGATTTACATTATGGCTTTTGACGGAATTACAATTGCAAATATCGTACATGAATTAAGAGAGAACCTATTAGACGGCAGAATCAATAAGATTGCACAGCCTGAGACCGATGAGCTTCTTCTGACAATCAAGACACCCAAAGGGCAAAAGAGGCTTTCCATATCGGCAAGTGCTTCACTTCCGCTTATTTATCTAACTGAGACCAACAAGCCAAGTCCAATGACCGCACCGAATTTCTGTATGCTTTTAAGAAAACACATTAATAACGGGCGAATTACGGCAATTACACAACCTAAATTAGAACGTATCATTCGGTTTGAAGTCGAACATCTGGATGAACTTGGTGATTTGTGCAAAAAATATCTGATCATTGAGATTATGGGAAAACATAGCAACATCATTTTCTGTACGGAAGACAACAAGATCATCGACAGTATCAAACACGTCTCCGCACAGATGAGTTCTGTTCGCGAAGTACTTCCGGGGCGCGAGTATTTCATTCCGGATACGATGGAAAAATCAGATCCACTTGATATTTCTTTCGCCGACTTTGTATCAACTTTGATTGCAAAGCCTACCCCTCTTGGAAAAGCAATCTACACAAGCTTTACCGGCATCAGCCCTGTTGTAGCAGAAGAAATCTGCTATATTACCGGAATTGATTCTGAAGTCACACCAAAAGAGCTGTCAGAAGATGTATTGATTCATTTATATAAACAATTTACTTTATTTTTTGATCCGGTAATCAAAGGTGATTTTCATCCGGTAATCTACTATAACGGTGCGGAACCAAAAGAATTCTGTGCATTACCATTGTCTCATTTTCCAATGTATGAGGCAAAAATATTCGACTCCATGTCAAATGTACTGGAGACTTATTATGCTTCCAAAAACACATTGACCCGCATTCGACAAAAATCGGTAGACCTCCGAAAAATCGTGCAGACCGCATTAGAACGAAATCGGAAAAAATATGATTTGCAGTCCAAACAACTCAAAGGCACTCTGAACCGTGATAAATACCGCATATACGGAGAATTGATCAACACCTACGGCTACAATTTAGAGTCCGGTGCAAAACAACTGGAGGCGTTGAACTACTATACAAATGAGATGGTGAAAATCCCGCTTGATCCTACAAAGACACCCGGTGAGAATGCGCAAAAATATTTTGATAAGTATAATAAACAGAAACGAACCTTCGAGGCGCTTTCCTCGCTAATTCAGGAAACGCAGGAAGATATCACTTATCTCGAATCTGTCAGCAACGCACTTGACATTGCATTGAGTGAAGACGATCTGACTCAGATTAAAGAAGAATTAATCGGCGCCGGATATGTAAGGCGAAAATTCACAAAGAAAAAAGTAAAGATTACAAGTAAACCATTCCACTATATTTCCAGCGATGGCTATCATATGTATGTTGGAAAAAATAATCTGCAAAACGACGAACTGACTTTCCATTTCGCTGGTGGAAACGACTGGTGGTTCCACGCAAAAGGCTGTCCGGGATCTCATGTCATCGTGAAAACCAATGGCGAGGAGCTGCCAGACCGGACTTTTGAAGAAGCCGGAAAACTTGCTGCCTACTACTCTAAGAACCGCGGAAATGAAAAAGTAGAGATTGACTACATTGAGAAAAAACATGTCAAAAAACCGTCCGGCAGAAAACCTGGATTTGTCGTATATTACACCAACTATTCTCTGATGATCGATTCCGACATTTCCGGAATTCAACAGATTGATTAAAGCATTTAAAAGGGTGAAAGTCATTCGAAACTTTCACCCCTTTTTTTATTTTCCAAGAAGATAATCTATGAACTGCTGCGCTGTTCTGCCTGACAGCCCGCCGTGGCTTAACTCCCATTTATTGGCTTCCAGTAGAAGTTCTTCCTCCAGCATATGAATTTGACTTTTTTCAGCCAACACTTTTACAATCTGCTGGAACTCTTTCTTACTCGGACCACCAAAATAGATTGTCACTCCAAATCTTGCCACCAGTGATAATTTTTCCTGAACAGTATCGTTCGTATGCAATTCCTCATCTCGGTCAGACTTATCGCGAAATGTTTCCCTCACAAGATGCCGCCTGTTTGAAGTCGCATAGATTAAAATATTATCCGGTTTCTTTTCCAATCCGCCCTCAATCACTGCTTTGAGATATTTATATTCAATTTCAAACTCCTCAAAAGACAGATCGTCCATATAGATAATGAACTTATAGTTTCTGTTTTTTATCTGAGCAATCACATCGTTTAAATCCTGAAACTGATGTTTATACACCTCAATCATTCGAAGTCCCTGATCATAATACTGATTCAATATTGCCTTGATTGAAGTAGACTTTCCTGTTCCTGCATCTCCGAACAGCAGACAGTTATTCGCCTTTTTCCCTTTCACAAATGCCTCTGTATTCTCAATCAGTTTCTTTTTTGCAATCTCATATCCCACAAGGTCATCCAGATGTACATGGGCAATCTTCGTGATTGGGACAATATCTGCCCCAGCTTCTGTATGCTCGATACGAAATGCCTTGTGCAGCCCAAACTTACCCACTCCGAATTCTTTATAAAACTGTGTCATCGTACATTTGAACTCCTCTGCATTCTCAGATGTTCCAAGCTTTTCGCTCAGCTCACAGATATGGTCTCGGATTCTTTTATTGAATACCTTCCCATGTCCTTTGACATTCTCATAATGCATCAGTACAGAAAGGCAGTTCACCCCCAACGCCTTCTCTAAAATAGTAAAGTCATATGCAAACAGTTCTCGGAAAATCTCAAAATCATGCAGTGTAATCGTGTTGATGCTTCCCTCAATCTCGCCTACAATCTCACACTCTGTACTGTATGCATTTTCGTCATTTACTAAAAGAAATGTCAGATAATTATGCCAAAGGTTTCCTTCAAACCCATATCCCGCTGCCAGCTCCAGCAGTTCATTCACACATTCAAATAAAAGTCCTGCCATATCTTCTTTATTGTAGTAGTCGCTGTCACAATTTTCCATTAAAAATGTCATATCACGCAAAAGCTCTTCATGTTCCATATGTTTGTATAACATCAGTTCCTTTGTTCTCATTTTATACGCCTTCTTTCGATGAATAATTTCCTAAAATTTTCAAGCTTTTAGACTCCTCGCGCAACCCCCGGATCGCATTTTTCACAGCCCCATCTGCCATATTTCCTTCAAAATCCACAAAGAACCGATATTCCCAGGTGCGTCCTTCCACCGGTCTTGACTCAATCTTTGTCATGCTCAGATTATTATAAATAAAATGAGATAACAGATGATACAGCGTTCCGCTTTCATGTGACACTTCAAAGCAAATACTGATCTTCGATGCATCCTTCAAAAAAATCTTTTGGTTCGTCACGATAATAAAACGCGTGGAATTATTATCATTATGATTGATCTTCTCCTCCAAAATTTCCAATCCATACAAACGCGCTGCATATTCGCTGCAAATTGCAGCCTTTCTCTGATCTTGATCTTCCAGTACTTTTTTTGCCGCAACAGCAGTATTTGCCACGCTGATCTGCTGCCAGTCTCTGTGTGCGTCCAAAAATTTTGCACTCTGCATCAATGCCTGTGGATGAGAATATACACGTTCAATCTGGTCTAATGTCGTTCCCTTCAATCCTGATAATGTATGATTGATTTGGAGAACCACTTCTCCTACGATATAATTTTCAAATTCCACAAGCAGATCATACACCTCATTGACTGCACCCGCAGAAGAGTTCTCAATCGGAAGTACCGCAAAGTCGGCCGATCCCTCTTCGATTGCCTCCATCGCATCTCGAAAAGTCTGCACATGAAAACTATTGGTATCTTTTCCAAAATACATCTCCATCGCCGCCTGGCTATATGCTCCTTCCGTTCCCTGAAAGACAATTCTGGAATTCTCCCAATCTAATTTGTCCACGCCGATAAACGGTAGTCTTCCTAGCGCCCCCCGTTTTGTCAAAAGCTGATACTGCAGCTTGCGGCTTAAAGACATCAGTTGTTCAAACAGTTCCTGCACTCCTTTTTTGTGAAACTCCTCCGTCACCTTTGCGGCAACTGCTGCCAGTTTTTCCCGCTCCCTTTGCTTGTCAAACACTTTATTGCCCGCGCTGATCTTGATGTCGCCAATCTCCATACAGACATCCATTCTCTTTTTATATAATTCAATGATTTCATTATCAATTCCATCTAACTGTGCTCTTAACTCTTCTAAAGTCGCCATCCTTCTCTCCTCCTGCCCAAATTAAAAATTATTATAATACATTTTTCAGACAAAATCTATATTTGATAAATATAAGAGTTGAAAAAAAAATCTGTTTATTATATGATAATAAAAATAGATTTTCAAATAGGAGGATATTTTATATGAACGCAACAGAATGTATGAAAGGGCGAAGAAGTATTCGTAAGTACAAGAAAGGCTGTATTGACCATTCATTATTGGAATCTATTATCTCTACAGCATCTTATTCTCCTTCCTGGAAAAATACTCAGATTACTCGTTACATCGCAATTGAAGACACTTCTATTCTCAATAAAATTGCCGATGAATTCACCCCAGACTATAATTCGAATATTATCAGACAAGTTTCAACATTAATTGCTGTAACTTTTATCAAAGGGCGCTGCGGTTATGAGCGAGATGGTTCTTTTTCAACCAAAAAGGAAGACCGTTGGCAGATGTTCGATGTCGGTGCTGCCTGCCAGACATTTTGTCTTGCTGCACATGAAGCCGGTCTTGGCACTGTAATCATGGGAATCTGGGACGAAGATGCAATCACAGAATTGTTGGACATCCCGGAAGGACAGGAACTGGCTGCCTTGATTGCCATCGGTTATCCTGATGTTGCTCCCGAAGCTCCAAAGCGAAAATCTGTACAAGATTTATTAACTTATCGATAAACTAGGAGGTTACCATGAGACACTTAATGAGTCCATTAGACTTTACAGTCGAAGAATTAGATGAAATTTTGGATTTGGCAGACGATATTGAAGCCAATCCTGAAAAATACGCACACGCCTGCGACGGCAAAAAGCTTGCAACTTTATTCTACGAACCGAGCACTCGAACAAGACTTAGTCACGAAGCCGCAATGTTAAATTTGGGGGGAAGTATTTTAGGATTTTCTTCCGCCGATTCCAGTTCTGCCGCCAAGGGGGAGAGCGTATCTGACACAATCCGCATGATTTCCTGCTATGCAGATATCTGTGCGATGAGACATCCAAAGGAAGGTGCGCCTATGGTTGCCTGCAGACATTCTTCTATCCCTGTCATCAATGCCGGTGACGGCGGGCATCAACATCCGACACAGACTTTAACCGATCTTTTGACAATCCGTTCTTTAAAAGGCAGACTTGACAATCTCACAATCGGTCTTTGCGGTGATTTGAAATTCGGACGTACGGTTCACTCTCTCATTCACGCACTGGTACGTTACCCGAACATCAAATTTGTTTTGATTTCACCGGAAGAGCTGCGTCTGCCAAGTTATATCCGCAAAGATGTGTTAGACAAACAAAACGTGCCTTACAAAGAGGTAGTTCGTATGGAAGAAGCACTTCCGGAACTTGATCTGCTCTACATGACAAGGGTGCAAAAAGAACGTTTCTTTAACGAAGATGATTACGTTCGTATGAAAGATTTTTATATATTGGATGCGAAAAAGATGGAACTTGCGCCAAAGGATATGCTTGTACTTCATCCACTTCCACGTGTCAACGAGATTTCTGTCGAAGTAGACAAAGACCCACGTGCCGCTTATTTTAAACAGGTACAATACGGTGTCTATGTACGTATGGCACTCATACTCACTTTGCTGGAGATCAAAGTTTCATAACAATAATAAAAATTAACCATAGAGAGAAAGGAAATATATCATGGTAAAAAATACATTGAATGTCAGTGGTATTTCCGAAGGATTTGTACTTGACCATATTCAGGCCGGAAAAAGCATGGACATCTATCACTATTTGAGACTGGATAAATTAGATTGCTGCGTTGCAATCATCAAAAATGCAAAAAGCAATAAGATGGGGAAAAAAGACATTATGAAAATTGAATGCCCAATCGACGTAATCGATTTGGATATCCTCGGCTTTATTGATCACAATATCACAATAAACATCATTCAGGATGAAAAAATTGTTGAAAAAAAACGTTTGAAACTTCCAAAAGAAATCACAAACGTAATCAAATGCAAAAATCCTCGCTGCATCACTTCTATTGAGCAGGAACTGGATCACGTTTTTGTGTTGACTGATCCAGAAAACGAAGTATACCGCTGCAAATATTGTGAAGAAAAGTATAGCAGATAATAAAGACAAGCATTATTTAAGGACTGGATGGCTAGAGAGTATGAAACTTTTTCTGTAAATAATGTTTTAGAAGGTCTTCTATGGTAA
>MJGMH1__coassemble_1970_pt1 | contig 38626 bp, 34 predicted proteins | sample MJGMH1__metabat2_high_PE_009 | metagenome-assembled genome bin MJGMH1 | reverse complement strand
CAGATGGAACCCAGGCTGGAGACCATACTGTAGATGTGACGGTAACCTATCCAGACGGAACGGAAGACAAAACACGTGTGACGGTTCATGTGAAAGCAGAAAATGAAAAACAAAATGATACCTATAACCCACAGGTAAAACCGATTGAAAAAGAGTATGGGACAGCAACAACAGAAGATGACATCAAGGGAGCTGTTACAGTACCGGGATACCCGGCAGATGCAGAAAAACAGCCGGAAATTAAGGTGGATGATATTACACAGATACCAGATGGAACCCAGGCTGGAGACCATACTGTAGATGTGACGGTAACCTATCCAGATGGAAGTACAGATAAGGTACAGGTGACTGTTACAGTAAAAGAACAGAAATCTGCGGGGACTGCCGCCATCACAAACCAAAATCAGACGGTACTTGAAAGAAAACCGATCGAACTCATCGAAATTGAGCCTACGGATCTAAAAGCAACCGTAGTGGTAGAGGGACTTCCAGAGGGAGTGACATTTGAGAATTTTGATCAAAAGACAGTAGCAGGTATCCCGAAGGTTAGTGACTGGGGAGAGACAGAAGAATCAAGAGAATTGAAAGCAACTGTCACCGTTACAAACGAGGATGGAACAAAGATTACAGAAGAAATCACAATCACGGTGCAAAGAGACACCGATGGAGACGGGGAACCAGACATCATCGATGCAGATGATGATGGAGATGGTGTCGCAGATGTGGAGGAGATAGAAAAAGGATCAAATCCAAAAGATCCGAACTCTGTTCCGCAGGTGGACCATAAGCCGGATAAAAAGCCAGAAGTGAAACCTGAAAATCCAAAGGGCAGTGGATCGGAAAAGCAGGTGAACATCTTGCAGAAAAATGTCATTACGGATTGTCCGAAAACAGGAGATTCCAGTCATGTAGCGGTATATGCAGGCTTGGTGGCACTGTCTGGCGGACTGCTTGCCCTTTTTGGAATTAAGAAAAGAAAAAAAGAAACCAGAGAAGAATAAGATCCGGGATTCTAAAAAGAGAAACGAGTGATTGATTCTAGTGAGAGAATGGTAAAGTGAACCAGGGAACCTAAAAAGAGATCATAGAAGTAACACACCGGAAGTTTGTGTTACGGATACGGTCTTTTCCCTGTTTAACAGTTACTTTTTACTGGATGATTTTCCAGTTTATCCAAAAGAATTAAAGTTACAGGCAGTACATGCTTATCTTTCTGGTGAGGGTTTTATGAATGAAATCTGTTTAAGGTTTCAAGTCCGGCAGCATTCTCAACTTATGGGGTGGCTTAAGGTGTATAATGAAGGTTAGGCGAAGTGTTAGGACATACGCTTGCGGGTATCGGCGTATCGCTTGGACTGTCTATGAACTTTGAAGCTGTTACCGCCCGTTATGTGGACGTGCGGCTTGAACGTAAAAAAGAAGTCTTAGACGCTTATCATGGGGCGGTCAAACAGGCTGACCCGGCAAAGGCAGAGAAAGCCGAGCCGAAGAAAGCAAAGAGCGCGGCAAAGAAAAAGATCAGCGATTTAGAGCTTTAACCGCTGTATCTCTTTACCGCTTCTTATATCGTTTTATAGTCCCGCAGGGAATTTGGGCACCATTTGGGCACCATTTACCGAAAAAGCACCACTAACACAGGCGATAAAAGAAACGCCGAGAACACGCAAAAACATAGAGTTTATGCGTGTTTCCGGCGTTTTCTAATCCCTCAACCAACCTAAAATCATCTTGCGGCAGAGAAAAAAATTCTACTATTTTTTATTATCCTCTTGGCGGGTAGCACACCATAGTTTAAATAACAACTCTGACACATAAAGTATAAAATTCATAAATTAAGAGAACATTAAACTTTAGATTAGGAGTAAATAGTATTTATAAAAGCAATTGAATTAAAAAAAGTGCACAAAAAATGCAAAAAATAACTATAGAAATTTTACAAAGTATATTTTGTTTTGACAAAAAAAGACATAAGTCCTATAATGGAAATGCAATATATGTTATTGTTCAATTAACAATCGATTCTAACAAAAAAAAGGAGGACACGTATTTATGAAAAAGAGAGTTATTGCAATGTTACTTGCAGGCGTGATGGCATTATCATTGACCGCATGTGGTGGTGAAGACAGTGATAAAGGGAAAAAGGAATCAGGGAAAGACATGAAGGTAGCAATGGTTACAGACTCAGGAGATATCACAGACCAGAGTTTTAACCAGACAACTTATGAATCAGGAAAAGCCTGGTCAGAGGACAACGATGTAGAATTTACTTATTACAAACCGGAAAGCGACAATGATGAGGCGAGAAAAGCAAGTGTCGATCAAGCTGTTGCAGATGGAGCAAATGTAATTTTGTTACCAGGATATTTATTTGCGAGTGCAGTAATTGAAAAATCAGAGATGTATCCGGATGTAAAATTCGTTGCACTTGATGTTGGAGCAGGAGACATCCTTGGATCAGCACTTGGTGATGAATATGATGGAAACGAAGAAAACTATGATGTAAAAGAATATTATAATGCAGATAATGTTTACTGTGCTACTTATCAGGAAGAGCTTTCAGGATATATGGCAGGATATGCAGCTGTGAAATTAGGATACAAACATCTTGGATTTCTTGGTGGAATGAAAGTACCGGCTGTAACACGTTTCGGATACGGATACGTACAAGGTGCTAATGAAGCAGCAAAAGAGCTTGGAATTACAGATCAGGTACAGGTAGAATATGTATGCGGAGGTCAGTTCTATGGAGATGCTGATATCACAGCTTACATGGATACATGGTACGGAACAAAAGGTGTAGAAGCTGTATTTGCATGTGGAGGCGGTATCTATACATCAGCAGCAGAAGCAGCAGCAAAAGTTGGTGGAAAAGTAATCGGTGTAGATACAGACCAGGCTGCAATTATCGACAAAGCTGGTGAAGGATTAACAATCACATCTGCTATGAAAGGACTTGGAACAACAGTTACAACAGTTCTTACAGATATCAAAGCAGACAAATGGAGCAACTACGGAGGAAAAATTGACAAACTTGGTTTAGTGTCTGAAAATGCAGATGAAAACTTTGTACAGCTTCCGGTGGAATCTACACAGTGGAATGATGGATTTACAGAAGATGATTATCATGCACTTGTAAAATCAATGTACGATGGAGATATCAAAGTTTCTAACGACATTACAGCAATGCCAAAGACAGAAATTACAGTAAACGACTACGGTAGCATTAAATAAATACTGAGTTGAAATAAGGGGGAGCAGGTGTGACGCCTGCTTCCTTTTTCATTAAGAAAAGGGAGAGGAGGTATGTAAAGGATGGAAAATTATGCAATTGAGATGCTGAATATTACAAAACGTTTTCCGGGAATCATAGCAAATGACAATATCACTTTACAGCTTAAAAAAGGCGAGATCCACGCACTTTTAGGAGAAAATGGCGCGGGAAAATCAACACTGATGAGTGTACTTTTTGGTTTGTATCAGCCGGAGGAGGGTGAGATACGAAAAGACGGAAAAAAAGTGTCTATCAATGACCCAAATGATGCGAATGCACTTGGAATCGGAATGGTTCACCAGCATTTCAAATTGGTGGAATGCTTTAGTGTCTTAGATAACATTATTCTTGGAGTGGAGACGACAAAGGGAGGTTTACTCAAAAAGGATGCGGCGAGAAAGAAAGTCATGGAACTTTCTGAAAAATATGGTCTTTCAGTAGACCCGGACGCTTTGATCGAAGATATCACAGTAGGTATGCAGCAGAGAACGGAGATTTTAAAGATGCTGTACCGGGACAACGAGATTTTAATTTTTGATGAACCGACAGCGGTACTGACTCCACAGGAGATTCAGGAACTTATGGAAATCATGAAGAACCTTGCAGCAGAAGGAAAAAGTATTCTTTTTATCACACATAAGCTTGGTGAGATCATGCAGGTGGCAGACCGATGCAGTGTACTTAGAAAAGGAAAATATATCGGAACGGTAGATATCAAAGATACAACACCGGAAAAGCTTTCTGCAATGATGGTGGGGCGTGATGTTAATTTTGTAGTGGAAAAAAAGCCGGCAAAACCAGGTGAAGTTGTCCTTGACATAGAGGGCATGACAGTTGCTTCAAAACACCATAAAAACAATGCGGTAAACAATGTATCTCTTCAGGTGCACAGAGGAGAGATTGTGTGTATTGCAGGAATTGATGGAAATGGACAGACAGAATTTGTGTATGGATTGTCCGGATTAGAGCCGTTAAAGAGCGGTAAGATCACAATGAATGGGGAAGATATCACAGAGATGTCAATCCGAAAGAGACTGACATCCGGCATGAGCCATATTCCTGAAGACAGACATAAACACGGTCTTGTACTTGATTACTCATTGGAAGATAACATTGTGCTTCAAAGATATTTTGAACCACAGTTTACAAACAAATTTGGATTTTTAAAACGAAAAGAGATTCGTAAGTATGCAAATCGGCTGATTGAACAGTATGACGTAAGATCCGGACAGGGAGCAATCACAAAAGCTCGTTCTATGTCAGGAGGTAATCAGCAGAAAGCGATTATCGCGCGTGAGATAGATAAGAATCCTGAACTTTTGATTGCGGTGCAGCCGACACGAGGTCTGGATGTAGGAGCGATTGAATACATTCACAAACAACTAGTGGCACAAAGAGATGCCGGAAAAGGTGTTCTTCTTGTCAGCTTGGAGCTTGATGAGGTTATGAATGTCTCTGATAGAATTCTCGTAATGTATGAAGGTGAGATTGTAGGAGAATTTGATCCGAAGGAAGTGACGGTAGAAGAACTTGGACTTTACATGGCAGGTTCTAAGAGAAAGGGGGCAGGAACAAATGAATAATCAGATAAAAAAGAAAGAAAGTATCTTAAGAAACAATGGGTTTCAGACAATCATTGCGTCTCTGCTCTGTATTATTATTGGACTTTTGATTGGTTATATCGTGCTTTTAATCATTAATCCAAGTGGTGCGGGAGAAGCAATCACAGCAATTTTAAAGAACTTCTTCTATTACCCGAGTGAAGTTGCGGTGAAGAAATATTTCGGAACAACACTTGTAAAAGCATCTGCACTTTTGATGTGTTCTCTTTCTGTACTATTTGCATATAAAGTAGGATTGTTCAATATCGGAGCAGCAGGACAGTATGTAATCGGCGCAGGGGCATGTCTTTACTTTGGACTTCAACTGAAAATGCCTTGGTATGTATGTTTGATTGCAGCAGTTGTATCAGCAGCAATTGTGGGAGGAATCTCAGGATTATTGAAAGCATATTTTAACGTAAATGAAGTTATTTCATGTATCATGCTGAACTGGATTGGACTTTACAGTGTCAACATGTTGCTGACAAAAGTAAAAGATGCATCGACACCATATACAAAGCCATTATCCAGCACAAATAAAAGTGCACTGCTTCCGAATGCAGGATTAGACAAACTTTTTGCCAACAATGAGTTCGTTACAATCGGTCTTGTGCTTTCCATTGTAATGGCAATTGTTGTATGGGTAATTTTGGAGAAAACAAAATTTGGATATGAATTAAAAGCAACCGGATTAAATAAAAATGCGGCAAAATACTGTGGTATGCGTGAAAAAAGAAATATTATTCTCACAATGGTAATTGCAGGCGGACTTGCAGGACTTGGTGCGGGAATCTTTTATCTGACTGGAATTGAGCAGTGGATGGTTCAGCAGACAACAGTTCCGGCAATGGGATTCAATGGAATTGCAGCCGCATTCCTTGGCGGGTCAAGCCCAATTGGAGCAATTTTCTCATCATACTTTATCCAGCACATTACAAGTGGTGGTACTTATGTAGACAAAACCATGTATTGTACACAGATTTCTGATTTGATTTCAGCATTTATCATTTATCTGTGTGGATTCGTACTTTTCTTCAAAATGTGGCTAAATAGATTTCTCAATAAGAGAGAAGAAAAACGTCTTGTAAAAGAGCAGAAAGGGGGCGAATCATAATGATGTTATTAGTTCAGTATACGTTAATATTTGCTTCTGTTCTGGTGCTCGTAGCACTTGGAGGATGTTTCTCAGAACATAGTGGCGTTATCAATATCGGATTAGAAGGAATTATGGTTATGGGTGCTTTAGGAGGAGCGCTTATGATGAAATATATTCCGGCAGGAATGGCTGCACCGCTTGTAATTTTGCTTGTTGTGCTGGCAAGTGTTCTGATCGGTATGATTTTTTCAATGTTACTTGGAGTGGCAGCAATCAAATTTAACGCAGACCAGACACTGGTAGGTACAGCGTTAAACTTATTAGGACCTGCAGCAGCAGTTGTATTAGTAAGAGCAATCAATACAGCAGAAAGTGTAGACAATGTATCTTCAACAGTGGCATATGGACATTCTAAAAAAGCATTTGTTATGAATATTGGAAGTTTTGAGTTTAACTGGTTCATGCTTATTGCACTACTTGTTTTGATTGCGGCATATATTGTCCTTTACAAGACAAAATTCGGACTTAGACTTTGCGCGTGTGGTGAACACCCACAGGCAGCTGACTCAGTTGGTATCAATGTATATAAGATGCGTTATGCGGGTGTTTTGATTTCGGGAGCACTCGGAGGACTTGGAGGACTTGTGTATATCACAGCAGGTGTAAGCGAATGGAAATTTGAAAACGGAGTTGCTGGATTTGGTTTCCTTGCTCTTGCCGTTATGATTTTTGGTCAGTGGAAGCCGGTCAATATCGGACTTGCAGCATTATTGTTCGGGCTGTTCCGTGCACTTTCTAATGTTTACACAGGATTTGATGCACTTGTTGCGTTAAAACTTCCAAGCACCGTATACAACATGCTTCCATACATTATTTCTCTGATTGTTCTTATATTTGTATCGAAGAAATCAAGAGCGCCAAAAGCAGAAGGAATTCCTTACGATAAAGGTCAACGTTAGAAAAATAGAGACGGCAAAATGAAAAAGGGAGGAAGATGACGATGAAGAATTATTCGGAAGATGCAAGCAGACAATACCATATTCAGGTAGCAGAAGGTGAAGTCGGACGCTATGTGATCATGCCGGGAGATCCAAAACGGTGTGTAAAGATTGCACAGTATTTTGACAATCCGATTTTGGTTGCAGATAACAGGGAATATATCACTTACACAGGAACATTGGATGGAGTGAAAGTAAGTGTGACATCTACCGGAATCGGCGGTCCGTCTGCAGCTATCGCGATGGAAGAATTATATCGCTGTGGAGCGGATACATTTATCCGTATTGGAACTTGCGGAGGTATGCAGACAGAAGTAAAAAGCGGAGATGTCGTAATTGCAACAGGTGCAATTCGCATGGAAGGAACATCAAGAGAATATGCGCCGATGGAATTTCCGTCAGTTGCAGATTTGTCTGTGACAAATGCACTTGTGCATGCAGCTGAAAAGAAAGGGTATCCTTTCCACACAGGTGTTGTTCAATGTAAAGATGCTTTTTACGGACAGCATGAGCCGGAGACAAAACCGGTCAGCTATGAATTGATGAATAAGTGGGAAGCATGGAAAAGACTTGGCTGTCTGGCATCTGAGATGGAATCAGCCGCATTGTTTATTGTGGCAAGTTATCTTCGTGTGAGAGCCGGCTCCTGCTTTCTTGTAGTTGCAAATCAGGAAAGAGAAAAACTGGGACTGGAAAATCCGGTCGTACACGATACAGATATGGCAATTCAGGTCGCAGTTGAGGCAATCCGCTCTCTGATTCAGGAAGACCAGAAAAAAGAAAAATAGGAGATAAAAAATGAACGTAAATGAAATGTTAAAACATGTAGATCATACACTTTTAACACAGACTGCTACATGGGAAGAGATCAAGCAGATTTGTGATGATGCATTAAAATATGAGACAGCCTCTGTATGTATACCGCCAAGCTATGTGAAGCAGGCAAATGAATATATGCAGGGAAAGGTTGCGGTTTGTACAGTAATCGGTTTCCCAAATGGATATATGACAACAAAGACAAAAGAATTTGAGACAAAAGATGCGATTGCAAACGGAGCATCTGAGATTGATATGGTTATTAATATCGGTTGGTTAAAAGATAAAAAATATGATCTTGTAGAAGAAGAAATCCGTACGTTAAAAGCAGCATGTGGTGAAAAAATCTTGAAAGTGATTATTGAGACATGTCTTTTGACAGAAGAAGAAAAGATTAAAATGTGCGAACTTGTGACAACTGCAGGCGCAGATTATATTAAGACTTCTACCGGATTTTCAACTGCAGGAGCAACCTTTGCAGATATCGAATTGTTTGCAAAGCATATCGGACCAGATGTGAAGATGAAAGCAGCAGGAGGAATTTCTTCTCTGGATGATGCGGAAAAATTCCTTGCATTGGGAGCAGATCGCCTTGGAACAAGCAGAATGATCAAACTTATGAAAAATGAAGAGGCGTCCGGGTATTAAAAAAACGGAGGAACTGTGAATGGATAAAAAAATTGCAGAAGAAATGATTGAACTTGCCATAAAACAATTAGATTTTTCGTATGTACCGTATTCCGGCTTTAAAGTCGGAGCGGCGCTTCGCACAAAAGATGGAATATATTACACAGGCTGTAATATTGAAAATGCCTCTTACACACCGACAAACTGTGCAGAAAGAACAGCATTCTTTAAGGCGGTCAGTGAAGGAGTAAGAGAATTTGAAGCTATTTGTGTGGTAGGAGGAAAAGACGGGATTCTTACCGATTATGCATCGCCATGTGGTGTGTGCCGGCAGGTAATGATGGAGTTTTGTGATCCGGAGACATTTCAGATTATCCTTGCAACAGGGAAAGAACAATATGAAGTATTTACGTTAAAAGAGATACTTCCGCTTGGATTCGGACCTAAAAATCTGAGGTAGAGGAGAAAAATATGACAGTAAATGAATTGAAACAGTTACCAAAAATCGAACTGCATTGTCATCTGGATGGTTCCTTAAGTAAAGAGTTCGTAGAGACACGGCTTCAAAGAGCTGTGTCTTTCGAAGAACTCAGTGTTTCCGATGAGTGTACAAGCCTTGTGGAATATTTGAAAAAATTTGATCTTCCGGGGCAGTGTCTTACAGATGAAGAGGGACTTTTTGGAGCGGGATATGATGTACTTCGGACAATGAGCCAGGAAAATGTGTGTTATGCTGAGATTCGCTTTGCACCACTTTTTCATGTGTCGGAACAGATGAACACAGAGCAGGTGATAGAATCACTTTTACATGGGCTCGAAAAAGGGAAAAAAGACTTTGGAGTAGAATACAATGTAATAACATGTGCTATGAGACATCATAGTGCAAAGCAGAATTATCAGATGATAAAAACGGCATGCCAGTTTCTTGGAAGGGGTGTGTGTGCAGCCGATTTAGCAGGAGCAGAAGCACAATATCCAATGACAGAGTTTATGGAACTCTTTGAACAGACAAAGAAGCTTGGTATGCCTTTTACTATTCATGCTGGGGAATGTGGAAATGCCCAGAATATTGTATATGCGATAGAAGCCGGGGCAAAAAGAATCGGACATGGTATTGCGATGAGAGGGCATGAAGAGATTCAAAAATTGGTAAAAGAACGCCATATTGGAGTTGAGATATGTCCGATCAGTAACCTTCAGACAAAAGCAGTCAAGGGAACGGAAGGATATCCAATCAAAGAATTTTTAAAAGCCGGTCTGCTTGTCAGTGTTAATACAGATAATCGGACGGTGAGCAATACATCCATGACAAAAGAGCTTGAATTTATTCAAAGTATGTATGGAGTAAGTGATGAGGAGATCCTTTTGATGATGCGAAATGCAGCGGAGACAGCGTTTGCATCCGAAGAACTAAAACACAGACTTTATAAAAAACTAGACGTAATCTAACAAATAAAATGAGGTGAGAATAAATGAACGAGTATAAAAGAATATTTGTGATTGTTCTTGATTCACTTGGAATCGGAGCAATGCCGGATTCAAAAAAATTCGGAGATGAAGGTGTAGATACATTTGGACATATTTTGGAAAAAATGGGCACATTGGAGATTCCAAATCTGCAAAAATTAGGAATGTTAAATTTGCATTCGGCAGGGAAGATGGAAAAAGTTGAAGAACCAAAAGGACGTTATATGAGACTTGGTGAGGCGAGCAATGGAAAAGATACGATGACCGGACATTGGGAGATGATGGGAATCAAGACAGAAAGGCCGTTTAAGACATTTACAGATACCGGATTTCCACCGGAGCTGATTGCAGAATTAGAAAAACAGTGTGGCAAAAAAGTCATCGGAAATAAAAGTGCAAGCGGAACAGAGATTATCGAGGAGCTTGGTGAAGAAGAGATCAATACAGGGGCGATGATCGTGTATACATCTGCCGATTCGGTTCTTCAGATTTGTGGAAATGAGGAGACGTTTGATCTGCAAAATCTGTACCGCTGCTGTGAAATTGCAAGAGAGATCACGCTGAAAGATGAGTGGAGAGTGGGACGTGTCATTGCAAGACCATATGTTGGAAAGAAAAAAGGAGAATTTAAGCGTACAAGCAATCGCCATGATTACGCTTTAAAACCAACGGGAAGAACAGCGTTAAATGCATTAAAAGACAAAGGTCTTGATGTAATTGGCGTAGGAAAGATCAATGATATTTTCTGCGGCGAAGGAATTACAGAGACACATCATTCAGACAGTTCGGTTCATGGAATGGAGCAGACCATCGAGATCAGTAAAAAGGATTTCCACGGACTTTGCTTTGTTAATCTTGTTGACTTCGATGCTCTTTGGGGACATCGAAGAGATGTGGAAGGATACGGAAAAGAGATTGAAAAATTCGATAAAAATCTGGGGGTTCTTTTGGAACAGTTAAGGGAAGACGATCTACTGATTCTGACGGCAGATCACGGAAATGACCCGACGTATACCGGAACAGATCATACAAGAGAATATGTGCCGTTTGTTGCCTATGCAAAGAAGATGGGACATGGAGGTCCAATTGAAAATGAAGATACCTTTGCGGTGATCGGGGCATCTGTAGCAGAAAACTTTGGCGTTGCGATGCCGGATGGAACAATCGGAAAATCTATTTTAAATAAACTAGTGTAAAGAGAGAAAAAACGTGAAAAGAGAAAAAGGGATAAGAGTCATTCTGGCAATTTTGGGAATTATTCTAGTCGGGACAGGTGTAGCATTCAATGCCGCCGCAGCACTTGGAAATGATCCGGTTGGAATTGTCTATGATGGAATCAGAAGCGCTTTAAATCTTTCTTCAGAACAGCTTGGAATGGCATCTAACATTGTAAATATTGTTCTTGTAGTGATTATATTCTTTTGGGAAAGACACTATGTAAATATTGGAACATTTATTTATATTATTCCATATGGGTTCGTCGTAGATCTGGGCGGAAGATTATATCACATGTTGTTTCGGGTTCAGACACTTCCGGTACAGATTGCAGGTGCAGCAATCGGTTGTTTCCTGCTTTATATGGGGGTTGCAATGTACATTACGGCAGATGTCGGACTAGATCCGTTTACCGGATTTGTAATGACAATCAGAGATAAGGTGAACAAACAGTTCCGTGTAGTAAAGGTATGTTTTGACATCTGTTGTATTGTGCTTGGATTTGTGCTTGGAGGAAAGCTTGGAATCATTACGATTATAACAGCATTGGCGGCAGGACCGGTCATTCAATTTTTAGCTGAGATTGTTCAAAAACAAATGGAAAAGACAGGACTATTCAGCAAAGAATGATAAAAGAGAGGTGAATAGTGTGTGGGATATAAGACTTTATATGATGCACTGCCATTTTTAAAAGACATTGATAAAAAACGTCAGGAACAGTTTAAAGAGTATTTCAAGACAGCACCACTTTGGGTGATGGATTCATTTCATATAGAAGAGATGGATAAGGGTGTGATATTCGTACGAGAAAATGCACCTGTAGAAAATATTTATTTCATCGGAAAAGGAATTATCGAAGCCATTGACTATAGAGTACATGGTGTAGCGTATGAGTTTATGCGGTTTGATAATGTGTATGCAATGGGTGGGATGGAGTACATCATGGATATGAAGACTTATAGGACAACGCTTAGAACAGTGACAAGATGTACCGTTGTAAAAATGTCGAGAGCAAATTTTGAAAAATGGATGAGTGCGGATATTCATGCATTAAAACAGGAGGCAAAGCAAGTTGCAAACTATCTTCTTGAGGAGGGAAGAAAAGGGCGGACTTTATTATTTCTTCAAGGGGCGGACAGACTTTCGATGCTTCTCGTGGAACGATTTGAGCGTTACGCAAAAAATGGTCTTCTGCAGGTCCGAGGTGGTCAGCAGGGATTATCTAACTCAACAGGGCTTTGCTTAAAAACGATCAATCGATCAGTAAAAAAGCTATCAGAACAAGGATTGATAACGAAAGAAGGAAATAAAATTTTAGTCGATCAATCACAATATGAACGTTTAAAAGAAATCATTTCCAAAATCGTAACTTTGGAATAAAGGGAAAAGAGGTAAAAAGATGAATAAAGTATATGAAAAATTGATGACATGCGTGGAGAGTATTCGAAAAAGAATTGATTTTCAGCCGGAGGTTGCATTGATCTTGGGGTCAGGTCTTGGAGACTACGCAGATGAGATTCAGATTGAGCAGACGATCAACTATACGGAAATCGAAGGATTTCCAACTTCAACAGTAGCAGGTCATAAAGGAAGATTTGTATTTGGTTATGTGAATGAAGTACCAGTTGTGATCATGCAGGGAAGAGTACATTTTTATGAGGGATATCCGATGTCAGATGTAGTGCTTCCAACAAGACTGATGGGAATGCTCGGAGCAAAAAAATTAATCCTGACCAATGCAGCAGGTGGTGCAAACTTTGATTTTAAACCGGGAGATTTTATGATCATCAATGACCATATTACAATTGCAATACCAAGCCCTCTGATCGGTGAAAATATAGATGAACTTGGCGTAAGATTTCCAGATATGAGCGAGGTATATAGCCAGCGTATGCGTAAAATCATCAAAGATACAGCAGAAAAAATGGAAATCAAAATGCAGGAAGGTGTATATATGCAGTTTACAGGACCAGCATATGAGACACCGGCAGAGGTTCGTCTTGCAAGAACACTCGGCGGAGATGCTGTTGGTATGAGTACGGCATGTGAAGCGATGGCGGCACATCATATGGGAATGGAGGTATGTGGAATTTCATGTATTACAAATCTCGCAGCAGGAATGTCGACAGAAAAATTAGATCACAAAGAAGTACAGGAGACGGCAGACCGTGTAGCGAAACAGTTTAAAGAACTGATTACAGGAATTGTAACCAACATCTAAAGAGTTTCCGTAAAGGAAGGGGAAAAGAAAATGAATAAGTTATCAAAAAGATTAGGTGCTATGGCGATGGTTCTGACAATGACAGCATCTTATGTACCGGCGGTATTTGCACAAGATGCAGGAACACAGGAGCCAGATTACACTGGATGGGACACAATAAAAGTATTTGAGACGACAGATGTGCATGGATACATTACAGATGTTTCCAGTTACAAAGAAGATACGTTTGAATATCGTCTTGCATATTTTTCAAAAATTGTAAACGATGCACGCAATAACGATGCGTATGAGGACGTACTGCTTTTGGATACCGGTGACATCTATCAGGGTACACCACATTCTAATCTGACTTATGGTGCAGCAATGCGTGCAGCATATGATCAGATGGACTATGATGCGGCAGGACTTGGAAATCATGAGTTTGACTGGGATGTAAAGACATATGCGACAGATGCAAAAGGAACCATGGCTCCATATGAGATTGGTTCTTACAAGGGGGATTCGGATATTCCTGTTCTTATGAGTAACCTGTACTATAAAGACAGTGGTGAACGTGTAGAATTCACACAGGATTATACGATCGTAGACAAAGGAGATTACAAGGTCGGAATCGTCGGCTGGGCAGATGACTACTCAGCAGATATCAAGGCTTCTCAGATTGCACCATATACAATCGATGACAACCGGGAAAAATTAAAGGAACTTGCGGAAGAAGTAGATAAGAAAGCCGATATTGTGGTTGTTCTTGCACATTCTGATCCAAAATCGATTGCAGAAGAGATGGATCCGGAAGTAGTTGATCTTGTGGCAGGGGGACATACACATAAAAATGTAAATGGAACTGCTGAGAACGGTATCGATTATATGCAGGGAAATTGCTATGCATACGGATATTCTACAGCAGAGATTAAAGTGAATCCTGAGACAAAAGACGTAGAAGTGACGACACCGGAATTCAAGGACATTTCTCCAAAAGGCGGAGATCATTCTTACTTATATTACAACAATGGAAATAATACACAATTAGATCCGGAAGTTACAAAGATCAGTCAGGCGGCATGGGATGCAGTAAAAGGTGAGATGTACGAAGTACTTGGAACAGTTGACCAAAGCATTACAAGAGACTTTATTGATAAGGCGAACGGAACTTCTTCTATCGCAGGTAACTGGCTTGTAGATGTGATGCTTGCAGCTACAAAAGATCAGAACACAGTGGCAGCATTTGCAAACAGAGGTGGAATCCGTGCAAACCTTGAGATGGCAGAAAGCGCGTCAAGCCGTGATATTACGGTGGCAGATATTTACACAATCTCACCATTTGGAAACCGCATTTTGACATTTGCGATTACCGGACAACAGATGGCACAACAGCTGGAGCGTGCGTTGATTGGATTGAATCCGGAGATTGGAATTGATACTGATGTAGCATATCAGGCTTCGAATTTGGGAGATCAGTTTGCAGGTATCACAGCAACATATAAAGTTGTAGACGGTGGAATCAAAGTATTATCCATCATGACAGATGACGGTCAGATGATTGATGTCAACGACACAACAAAGACATACAACGTATGTGTAAATGAATACTGTGCAACACTGGACGGTTCTGTATTTAAAGGAATGACTCCACTTGTACCGATGGATGAAGCTCCGGTAGATAATTTAAGTACGATTGCAGCATTGAGAGAACACCGTGATACAGAAGGATTGAACATTGAGTTAGATACAACTGTTCATACATTGACATTACAGAACAAGATTCAGCAGTGGAAAGATGCACTTGGAAGTTATGACGAGGCTTCTTTGACAGAGGCAGATCGAACAGAGATTCAAAATATTTTAGGTCAGGTAAACTATATTTTAGCTTCAGGTGATTTGGCAACAGAAGAAAAGACAGAACTTCAGAATGTGAAAGCAATCGCAGAAGGACTTCTGAAGACAATAGATTCCAAACCAGAAGAAGAACCGGACACAACACCGGCTCCGAAACCAACTACACCGCCAAAAAGGAGTCCAAAAACAGGCGATACAGCAAGTACAATGCCATGGGTAGTGTTAGTTATTGCTGGCGGCGCAGGTGTGGCAGCTGTAGAGCTTTCTGCTAGAAAAAAACAGAATAGAGGATAGATTTAACTGGAACTTTACAAAAGTATGGTAGAAAAGAAGTAACAACTGTAGCAAAATAGTACAATGTAACAATTTAATTGAGACGAGGAGGATTTTTATGAAACAAGGTAGAAAAATCAGTATCGTGTCACGAATGTTTGCAGTGCTTCTTGCAGTTATGATGGTATGCAGCAACATCAGTCTTCCTTCAAAAGCGGCAGAGACAGTTCAGACAATCGCAGCATGGGAATACAAGGACAAGGAATCCGCGCCTTCCAGCCTTCCGGCAGGTGCGACATCAGGAAGTGGACAGCTTAATGTCACAGGAGCAACTTATACCGGATATTCGTCAAAAAGCCTGGCGGCGAATAACTGGGAAGAAGAAGGTTCTTGGACCATTTCCGAAATCAATGCAGAAAAGTATGAAAATTTAACATTTTCGGCTTCGCTTCGTTCCTCAAATACAGGAGCAAAAAATTTCCAATTGGAATATTCTTTAGATAAAGGACAGAGTTGGAAAGTCGTTGACGGCGGAGCAGTAGAGATTACAAGTACCAATTTGACACAATTATACAAAGATGTGAAACTTCCGGCAGAGCTTTCCGGACAGAATTTTGCACTTCGTGTAAAAAAAGTTGGGACAACAAGTGTGAACGGCGGTACAGTTGCACCGACCGGAGCGAGCAATATTAATCATATTGTGATTAAAGGAACAACGACAGAAGATGGCGGAGAGACGACCGAGACTTGTGCCGAGGTTGAGGCATCCGTAGAACCTGGCAAGGTGGCAGCCGGAACAGAGGTCACGTTATCCTGCCAGACAGAGGGGGCAGAAATTTACTACAAAGTAAATGACGCACAGGAATTTACAAAATATGATGCAGCAATCACGATTACAGAAAATACAACAATCACTGCATATTCACAAAAAGAAGGATTCAATAACAGTGAACAGAAAGTATTTTCGTATACAGTGGAAGAAGAGCCGGCTCCGGAGCCAGAACCGGATCCATCAGAAGGACAAAGACTCACAGAGTTAAAAGACGGCGATGTGTTTGTAATCTACAATCCGGCAAACAAAAAAGTAATGTCAGCTTCCGCAAGTGGAACAAGGCTGGCAGCATTGGATGGACAACCATCGGAAGAAGATGTTTTAGATGCGCCAGAAGGCTCAGCAGTTTTGAAAGCATCGTTAGATGAAAAGACAGGATATTACACACTTACTGCACAAGGCAAATACCTTACAACTGGAAAAAGCGGTGGAAGCCTTACGTTAGAAGAAAAAGAAAGTGATTATAGTCTGTGGGAAGTAGAAAAAGCAGACGAAAATGGCGGATTCTTTTTAAGAAGTGTCAATGCAGAGTATGGTGGAAATAAAAATCAATACATAGAATACTATAATACGTTTACAACATTCGGAAAGAAAGAAGGCGCCTCAACAGACGCGTACTTGATGTATTTCTATCCGGCAAAAGAAGGTGTTCAGGTAGAGACAGATACTGTTCTGAATGTGGCACAGTGGGCAGGAAATGCCAACTACGAAGAAGCTGGTGTGCAGACAAGCATTGCAGGGGATTTGTATAAGACAAATGACATGTTGGATACCGATGCAAATTATACAGCAGTTGTATCCGGCAAAGAAGTACTCCCATACACAAAAGCAACGAGCTCTAACACGGATTCTACTTCTTACTATATGGGCGGTACCGGATTAGGCTCAGGGGACAATGATTACCTGCAATTTGCATTATCTTCAAAAGGATACGGAGCGATGGAACTTTCATTCCGTCTTCGCTCAAGCAAGACAGGGGCAGGCTCTTATCAGCTTCAGTATTCTGTAGATGGAACAAAATTTGAGAATTTTACAACCGGTTCTTACTCTTACAAATATACAAGCTATGGATCAGATGGAAAACCATATGAAGTGAGTAAATCGGGAGATGTCAAAGACGGGATTGCAAAGACAAGCTATGCTCCGGGGGAATACATTAACTTTAAATTTGATGTTCCAGAAGGAGCAGAACATGCGGATAAATTATATGTTCGTCTTGTAGCAGGAACAGAGCGTGCAGATGGAAAAGAAGGAACACCAGATAAAAAAGGAACACTGCGTATAGATTCAGTAGTGCTTACCGGAAGTCCGGTCATTGCATCTGACATCTGTGGTTATGTCAAAGCAGATCCGGCATCCGGAGAAGCAGCAACGGGAACCGAGATCACACTGACAAGTGCTACAGAAGGTGCGGCTATTTATTATTCAATAGACGGTGGAGAGTACAAAGTATACGATGATGCAAACAAACCTGTCTTAGAAAAGCTCCCTGCAAATATGCGGGCATATGCATCAAAAGATGGCGTGTCAGACAGTATTAAGACAATTTACAAATATACAAGTGGCAAAGTGAAAAACGTAGAGGCAACACCAAATGGCGGCGCAGTTATGAAAAACACAGAAGTCACTTTAAAATGTGCAACAGAAGGTGCAACTATTTTATATTCTACTGACGATGGAAAGAATTGGACAGAGTACACAGAAAAAATTGTGTTGTCAGAACTTCCAATGACGTTCAAAGTAAAAGCAGTCAAAGAAGGATATGAAGACAGCAACATTGTTACACTTTCTTACACAGAGAGAACAAGTGAAAAATACAATGTTTATTTTGGACAGCTTCATTCACACACAAGCTATTCCGATGGTGCGGGAACTGCACAGCAGGCATATGAACATGCTTCAGGAGTGGAAAATCTTGATTTCCTTGCACTGACAGATCACTCGAACTCATTTGACAACGCAGACAGTGCATCTATTTCAGACGGTTCTATGAGTGAGGAATGGACAGAAGGACATGAGCTTGCCAAACAGTATACAACTGACGACTTTGTAGGTTTGTTTGGATATGAGATGACATGGTCAAACGGTCTTGGACATATGAACACTTTCAATACGGAAGGGTTCCAGAGCAGGACACAGACAGAATTCTCAACATACAGCACAGCCTTGCAGAACTACTATGCAGCATTAAAGACAGCGCCACAGTCAATTTCACAATTCAATCACCCGGGAACGACATTTGGTGATTTCAGTGATTTTGCTCACTACGATGAAGAAATTGATAAGCTGATCACAACAATTGAAGTTGGAAATGGAGAAGGAGCAATCGGAAGTTCCGGATATTTTCCATCTTACGAGTATTATCAGAGAGCACTTGATAAAGGATGGCATGTAGCTCCGACAAACAATCAGGACAACCACAAAGGACTTTGGGGAGATGCCAACACAGCACGAAGTGTTGTATTAGCGGACAGCCTCACACAGGAAAATATCTATGATGCAATGCGCAACTATCGTGTGTATGCAACCGAAGATAATGACTTAAACATTTATTACACATTAGATGGTTATGAGATGGGCTCTATTTTGTCAGAAGGACAGGTAGGAGACACCGTTACTTTAAAAGCAGAATTAAGTGATAAGACTGATGATTCTATCGGAAAAGTTCAAGTCATTACAAATGGCGGACTTGTACTGAAAGAAGAGACTGTTGCAGCCAATACAGATACAGTAGAATTCCAGATAGATAATAACTATTCATATTACTATTTGAAAATCACAGAGGCTGACGGTGATATTGCGGTGACGGCTCCGGTATGGGTAGGAGAAGTGGAAGCAGCAGGAATCAACGGAATCTCTACAACCGAAGTACTTCCGGTAAAAGGAGAGGCATTGCCTGTCACATTGGATTTATACAACAATGAAAATACAGATATGACAATCAACTCAATTACATTTTCCGTAGATAGAGAAAATGTACATGAAGTTGATTTGGAGAAGAATAACCTGACAAAAGTAGATTCGATGGGAACAGCATCTTACACATTTGATTATACTTATGACAAAGTAGGAAACATGGAACTAAATGTCACAGTGAATGCAACACTCAACGGAGTAGAGAAAGTTTATAGCAGCGTTTTGAAGCTTACATATGTAACGCCGGAGATGGTAACAAAAGTAATCATTGACGGTACACATTACAATGACTATGTGACAGGATACTATGGTGGAAATGTTGGAAACTTTACAAAGATTGCGGGAGACAAGAATGTAAAAGTTGAGGTTGTGAAAGATGAGATCACACTAGAAATGTTAGAAGACTGTGCATTACTTGTTGTCTCAGCACCGGCAAAGAAAACAGGAACAGCAAATGCCGGAGATTACAAACCTTCGCATTTCAGTGATGAATTTATTAACATGGTAAAAGACTACACAGATAAAGGCGGAACATTGATTGCATGCGGAATTGCAGATTATCAGGATACAACAAGCGGCCAGACAGCAACAGAGATGAACAAGCTCTTAAAATCAGTCGGAGCCACTACAACCTTAAATAGTGATGAAGCATATGATGAGACAAACAACGGTGGACAACCATACCGCTTATATCTGAAAAACTACAACAAAGATTCAAAATATTTAGAAGGTGCAGTAGAAGATCAGGAATACAGCGCATACAGCGGATGTACCGTAAACCTTGACAAAGATGCAGTTGCAGCTGGAAAAGCAGAGGCACTTATCAGAGGATATGACACAACTTACTCTATTGATTGTAAAGACGAGAATGGAAATCCAGTATCAGGCAGTCCTACAGTCGTAGAAAAAGGCAATATGGTGGCACTTGCACATGAGACGCTTGAAAGCGGTGCAAATGTATTTGTGTCAGGAACTGTATTTATCTCTGACTTTGAAGTGAAGGCGGAGCAGGATAATATTTGGGATCTGCCATACCTCAACAAGACAATTGTAGAGAATATTTTGGATGAAGTGACAGTAGAGCTTGAGATAACACCGATTGAGACAGTGCGTAAAGAGGGAAAAGCCGGAGATGTATTTGCAATTGAAGGCTATGTTACAGCAGGTACGAGCAATGAGAATAACAAATTCTTTGACGCCATTTATGTGCAGGATGACACTGCGGGAATTACTGTATTCCCATATGCGGAGGCAGGTCTGGAAATCGGAACAAAGATCAGAATTACCGGATATGTAGACGCATATCAGGGAGATAAAGAGATTCAGATTATTAAAAGCGAGATCATTCCAGATGATACCCATGTGTATGATCCGGAAAAACTATCTGCAAAAGATGCCATGAATTATGAAGAGAACGGAGGAAAGCTTGTTCAGATCAGTGGAAAGGTAACAGATGTAGTTTACAGTGCAGATGGAACTGGAGTATCACAGTTCTGGATTGAGGACGGAAGCGGAGAAAAAGGAAATGTCTTTATTGACGGTTATATTACTTCCGGAACAATCGGAAAGAATGAACTGGCATCTTTCGTGAAAAAAGGAGCAACCGTTTCGGCAGTAGGGCTTGTATATGCACATCCGGAAGGAGAATCAGACATTCCGGTCACATGCTTAAGAGTCCGTAACTGTGATGAGATTAAACAAGAACAGACTGGCGTGACAGTTGATAAGAGTGCGCTTTTGGAAGAAATAGAAAAACTTCCTGCAAAATCACAGAGCAGTTATACAGAAGAAAGCTGGAACAACTATGCTACGGCATTGAAAGAGGCACAACGTGTATATGCAGATGAAAATGCAACACAGGCAGAAGTAGATGCAGCAGTAAAAGCACTTCAGGATGTGAAAAAGGCACTTGTAGAAAAGAGTAATAATGGCAATGGCGGTAATAACAACAATGATGGTAATACCGGAAACGGTGGAAATACCGGAAGCGGTAGTCAAAATGGAAACGGCAAGAAACCTCAAAATACAGCAAATAAAGGGGCTCAGACCGGCGATCAACAACCTGTTACAATGTATCTGGTTCTGATTGCAGCCTCAGTGATCGCAGTGTCATTTACAAAAAAGAGAAAAGTAAACTAAACAGCAAAACAGGTGAACAAAAATGAAAAAATTATGGAATTCACCTATGAAAAGGAAAGGTGGCCAGTTGCTCATTGGGGTGCTGGCTGCCCTTGCTTTTATATTGGTGATCTACTATGCAAACCATGACAGACCAGTTTACAAAGAAGGAGATACATCAGGGACTTCTTATGAAATTGGAAAAGTAGTTGGAATTCTGGAAGATAACGTGACTGTAGATGAGAGTACAGATGGTCTGTGGCGTGGGGATATGAAACTTCAGGTAAAAATACTGACAGGAGCATACAAAGGTGAAACTGCAGAAGTAACAAACTATTTCAGTTCTCTGTATAATGTCAGAGTCAGTCAGGGGGATAAAGTATCTATCCGAATTGATACAAATGATGATGGAGGATATCAGGTATCGGTCTATAATTATTATCGAGTACCACAGATTATAGCAGCGATTGCAATTTTTATCTTACTGTTAATTGTCATTGGCGGAAAAAAGGGAGCAAAATCAGCGGTTGGTATTATATTCACGATGGTGTGTATTATATGGATTTTACTGCCGCTTACAATGAAAGGATATTCGGCACTCCTTGTAACAATTGTTCTCATTCTGGTTTGTAATCTGGTAACGTTCTTTTTGATAGATGGGATTCAGATTAAGACTGTGGTGGCAGCAATCGGAAGCATGTGCGGAGTGCTTGCAGGAGCAGGATTTTCTGTTATTGCACAGAGATTCATGTCAGTGACAACATACCAGATGGAAGAAGCGGAAAATTTACTTCTCATCATGGGAACAACTGATTTAAAGATAAAGGATCTCTTCCTGTGTGGAATCTTAATTGCATGTATGGGGGCGGTAATGGATGTGGCAATGAGTATTGCATCTTCCATTGCGGAACTTCACATAGTAAATCCACAAATGACAAGGTGGGAGTTGTTCCGGTCAGGAATGAATATTGGAAAAGATGCAATGGGAACAATGTCGAACACATTGATTCTTGCATTTGCAGGAAATTCATTAAACATGATGGTTATGATCTATTCCTACGGAATCGGATTCCAGCAGTTGATGAATACAGACTTTATCGCAATCGAAGTAATCAGAAGTATTGCGGGAAGTATCGGCATTATATGTACTGTACCGTTTGTGGCGTTTATAGCCGCTACAGTATTTGCAAAGAGTCACAGCACAAAGTAGTGTTGTGGCTTTTTTCTTTCACGACTGCGGAAACTCAACTGCGGAAACTCAAGTATAAAAACATAGACAAATACTCTTATATATGTTAGAATCGAGATTCATAGTAATTGCATGTAGTTAGTTTATTTTTCACAAAAACTAACTGGGATGAGTTGACATATTTGAGGTTATGGGAAGGGAGAAATAAATGCAACTTAGTTTAACGACGGATTATGCAATCCGTATCATGATTTATCTGCTAGAAAAGGGGGAGATTATTAGGTCTCAAAAGTTGTCTGAAGAACTAGGCATTTCTAAAAACTATATTTTCAAAGTTACTAAGAAGCTAGAAAGAGCAGGCTTGGTAAATTTATATGCTGGTGTTAATGGCGGTGTTGTGGCCGCGAAGAGTGCAGAAGAAATAACATTGTGGGATGTTGTTTGTGCAACGGAGAAAACGGTTAAGATAAATAAGTGTTTAGAAGATGGATGGGAGCATAATGAATCAGTAATGGAAAATTATTCTGTTAGGGAAGTATATTGTATGTTGCAAGAGGCATTAGAGAATAGGTTGTCATCTATACGATTGGATAGCTTGATGAAAAAAGATGAGTGGAAATAGAGAGAAAACTGTTTAAAGGGAAGAAAATGGACATTTTATTCTCAATATCTTATAATAACCTAGACTAGTCCAGATTATTAATAGGAAAGGAGGAAATTAAAATGAAACGATTTAACGAGATGACAGAAAAGCAAATGAGCGAGACAAATGGTGGTGTTATCGGACTTGCTATCGCAGGATTTATTGGTATGTTTGCAGCTATTGTAGGAGCAGCATATGGAACAGTCCAAGTAGGTAATGCAATTAAAAACAAGTAATTACAACCACCCGGATTCGGGTGGTTTGCCATTTACAAAAATATTATGGGAGGTTCTTTATGGCAAAATTTCCTATTGTAAAGCAAAATGATATTAAAGACTGTGGTGCAGCCTGTCTTGCTATGATTTCTGCTTATTATGGATATAAAACTTTATTATCTACGATTAAATATAAGATAGGTACTGATTCGAAAGGAAGTACTGTTTTGGGAATCGTAACTGGTGCAAGAGAAATTGGTTTTGAGTCAAGTGCTTTTCACACGAACGAAAAGGAAAAAGCTATTTTTGATGATATTCCTTTACCTGCAATAGCACATATGATTATAGATGAGAAATTTGCCCATTTTACAGTTATTTACAAGCTAGGAAAGGATAGTGTTACTTTAGGTGACCCAGCACGTGGTCTTATCACCATACCACTTGATAAGTTTATTAAAGAATGGACTGGGGTTATCATTACCTTTATGCCTACAATCACATTTAAGAAATCAAGCGAAAAAAAAGGTATGTTTGTACGATTTTTTGGACTTTTAAAATTCCAAAAACGGTTGCTTATACATGTGTTTTTTAGTTCGCTCATTATAACAATATTAGGCATATTAGCATCATTTTATTCCCAAATTTTGTTCGATGATATTCTTCCCACTTTTTCAGAAAAATCACTGCATACATTTTCTATGGCTATTGTAATATTAGTTATTGCACGAGTTATTACAGAAGCATTTCGAAATCAATTGTTTTTATATATTAGTGCAAATATGAATATTCCACTGATGCTGGGATTTTTCAAACATGTAATCAGAATGCCTGCCAACTTTTTTGGAACACTGCAGGTTGGGGAGATTCTTTCAAGGTTACAAGATACTGCTGTAATACGAGATGCAATATCGTCAATTGTCTTAAGTGCTTTGATTGACGTGTTGATGATTATTTTTGGAGGGATCATCCTTTTTAGGCAAAATTCAACGATGTTTTATATTACCTTTGTTCCCATTATATTACTTTGCATTATATTACTTTTGTTTAAAAAAACTTATTATAAAATGAATAGAGAACTTTTGAAGAAAAATAGTAATTATTCTTCTTTTATGGTTGAAGCTATTTCAGGTATTGAAACTATTAAATCATTTGCTTTAGAAGAAAAAATTTCTTTTAAAGCAGAAAATAAATTTGTACAGTTCATGCAAGCTATTTTTAAATCGGAGACTAAAGAAAATACAAAAAATACTCTACAGAATTGTGTAGACAGTGTATTTATGATTGTTGTTTTATGGGTTGGTACGTATTTTGTTTTTAAGGGAAAAATCAGTATTGGTGAATTATTAACGTTTAATGCACTTTTAACTTATTTTTTTACACCAATTAAAAATATTATTTCTTTACAATCCAAAATTCAAAAAGCTGTGATTGCTTCAGAGCGTTTATCCGATATTATTGACTTAGATACTGAAAAAAATCAACTAAGAATGCTATAGATTGCAAAAAAATCGACGGAAATATTGCATTTAAAAATGTCTCTGTACGTTACAGAGGTAGAATGCCCGTTTTTATGAATTTAAATATGGATATTGAAAAAGGTTCATCTGTTGCACTAGTAGGGGAATCAGGGTGTGGAAAATCTACAGTAGCAAAAATGCTTTTGCGTTTTATTGATGCGGAGTCAGGTGATATTACAATTGGTGGATATAAACTTCAAGATTATGACATGAAAGAATTAAGGGAACATATTGTTTATGTTTCACAGACCAATTTTTTATTTACAGGGACTATTTTTGAAAATTTGACTTTACATAATTCCAATTTGACATTAGATGAAGTGGTAGAGGCCTGTAAAAAAGTAAATCTGCATGAATTTATTAATCAGTTACCAATGCGTTATAATACGTTAGTTGAAGAAAACGGAAGTAATTTTTCGGGAGGTCAAAGACAACGACTTGCATTAGCACGTGCATTGTTAAAGGATGGAGATATTTTTATTTTTGATGAAGTAACAAACCAGCTAGATCCTTTAACTGAAGAGGCTGTACAAAATGTAATCAATGAAATTTCTAAAGAAAAAACATCTATTATCATTACACATAGAATTTCTAACATTAAACATTGTGATAAAATTTTCTTAATGAAACATGAAAAAGGCATTATAGCACAGGGATCTCATGAAGAACTTCTAGCTTCTTGTGAATTATATAAGGAAATGTGCTGTGTGCAGAAAGAGGTGGAATAACCAAATGATGAGTAAACTGAACTATATAAATGATTTAGATGATATAAGGCTGACAAAAGAATTTATTTTTTTAAATCCGTATAGATTTATTGTTGTTTTTATTTATTCAATTATCTTTTTTATAATAGGTTCATGCATTTGGCTGTCTGTTACACATAAGCAAGAAACGATAGATGTACAAGGTTCTCTTATGAGTTCCAATAAAATACAGGAGATACAGGTGCTTATAGACGGTGTAGTAGATAAAGTCTATGTACAGGAAGGAATGTATGTAGAAAAGGGACAAAATATCCTTTCTTTGCGAAGTGATAAATTAGTGTCACAAAAAGATGAGCTGACTAAAAAAATGGAGGAAGCTCAAAATCATTTAACATACTTAGTGCAGTTACAAGATTGCTTAGATAATAAAAAAACACATTTCAAAATAATGAAACAGAAGGGTATTATTATGCGCAAGTGGAGAAATACTTATCAAGCATAAAAGCCCTTGAAGTTGGAAGTTCTTCAGAAGAGTTGGATGCTTTATCTTCTCAAAAGAAAAATTTGCAGGAGTTGATGAATGCGATCACAAATGGAACAATGCTAGATTCGGATCATACGTATTATTCACAAATAGAATTATATAATATGGAGTTAGCTAAATATCAAACGAAAATGGAGCAAATACAATTACTTATTCAGACGGAAATAGATCCTACACTTTCTGCCCAATATCAGCAGCAGTTGGATGCTTTGAATATTGAGAAAGATAATTTTATAGAGCAAAAGCAACTAGAAGTGCAGCAACAAATTGATACATTAAATGTTAAGATTGAACAGGCTCAAAATCTAATGAAGGAAACCAGAAAAAAAACAGAATCTGAAATTGAACAGTTGAAATCAAATACTATTGTTGAAATTAAGACCAAAGAACAGGAATTAAAAAACACTATTCAGGAATATAAATCTTCTTTGGAATCTATAGATATTGATTTGAGCAGTTATAATTTATCAGCTTCGGAATCTGGTTATGTAAGCTATAAAAATAAAATAAAAGAAGGCGATGTATTATCAACAGGAGTTGTCATAGGAAGTTTAAACACAGTAAAGGACGATGAAGAAAATTTTGAGGTAACATTAAATGTACCTAGCAGTGGAATTGGATTTATAAAAACTGGGCAGAGTATAAAACTTACTATAGATGGATTGACACGTAAAGATTATGGGTTTATTCATGGAACAGTGAAAAAAATCTATGACTCACCTATTCAGGTTAATGAAGGCGTTTTCTATAAAGTAACAGCTTCAATAGATATTAAGCAAGATAATAGTATTTATAACAAAGTATTTGCCTTAAAAGATAACATGAGTGTACAGGCAAATATCATTACTAAGGAAACAAGTTGGATGAAGTATCTTTTACAAAAGATGAATATCTTTAAGGATGCATCTGAAAGTACATAATTAGTTAGTGGTGTAAAGAAAGGGTCATATTTATGCATTGGATATGGTGGATAATAATTATTTGTGTCTTATTAGGAATAATTTTCTTTTTGGGAGTTAAATTATATTTATATCTTTTTTTAAAAAAAATTGAGCGGGTCAATGAGGAAATTCTGGAATTATTAAAAAAGGGTTTAATAAAAAAATTTCAAGAAGGTGTACCATATAATGAAGTTAGGAAAGAATATTGCAAGCTTATTGCCTTACTAGAAATTTTTTCTGAATATGTCCATTTTTTAAGCTTAAGAGAAGAGAAAAAATTTGACAGAAAAAGTGATTGCCTTATTGTGGAGTATCTCAAACATGGAGACAAAAATATTGCTCGTATACATTTACGAGCTTTTCCGATTCGCTCTCTCTCAGAAAAACTAAATCCAAAAGAAACTCTTATTAATGCATTCAAAATAGCAGAAACACTTTTTAAAGAAAGAAAAGAATTAGATTGTATTGAATTTATTACTCATAATAGAATTATTAATGAAACTGTTGTAAAAAAAATTATTACACGATATCAGCTATCGCTGAAGTATACAGTAGATGATCAATATGGAATCGAATATTTTCCATGGATTTATTCTGAATGGCTTATGATTCATGGAAAAGAAACACCAAAGTTAAGCGAAACTTATGCACAATTGCGTAAAATAAATCGACCGGTGTATATAAAAATAGAACGTAGGTAGAGTGTATATAGGGATGAGTTTTATAAGTAAGCTATAAATTGAAATATAATGTATAAAGACGGTTATCTTTAATTAGGTAATGGTCTTTTTTTGTGACATAAAACAATAAAAAAATATCGAAAAACAATAAAAAACTATTGAAAAACAGAATGTCATGTGATATATTAACCTCAACAAATAAGAGATTTAAAGAAAGGAAAAAGCTATGAGAGAAGAAAAAATTATTAAATTTACAAAAATCATATTAGATATCATGTATTTTTCTGGAATGATAGTTGTTGTGGCTTTGCCGTTCACTCTAAAATTAGCAGGAGAATACTATTCAGTAGCAATTGCTCAGAATTATTACAAGATGCTGGTTGTATTTGCGGCATCATCTATATTTGGAATATTTATTTTAGGACAGCTCCGTAAAATGATGAAGACGGTAATTTGTGATGATTGCTTTGTGTGGCAGAATGTAAAAAGTTTAGAAATTATGTCAGTCTGCAGTTTTAGTATTTCTATTTTATTTATTTTAAAAGTATTTTTTGTCCCAACACCGGCCACATTGATTATTATTCTTGTATTTTTCATCGCAGCACTTTTTTGTATTGTATTATCCTGTGTTTTTCGCCAGGCAATCGATTACAAAGAAGAAAATGATCTTACAATTTAGGGAGGTGCCATATGGGAATTATCATTAACTTAGACGTCGTCATGGCACAGAGGAAAAAGGGACTGACAGAGCTTTCAAAAGAGGTGGATATCACGATGGCAAACTTATCTATTTTAAAAAATAATAAAGCAAAAGCAATTCGTTTTTCTACATTGGAAGCAATATGTAAGGCTCTTGATTGTCAGCCGGGAGATATTATTGAGTATGTTCCTGATGAAGAAGAGTGATATTGAAAAGGAGAGGATAGTATGAATACTTTGACAGATGTGATGAGCTATTTTCATTTTGTTATGATTGCAGTATATGTGCTTGGCGGAATTACTGTTATTACAACAGTGGCAAATATAAAAAAGAAAAATTGCAGAACAGTTTTTCTCGTAATTTCCACAATGGTTCTGTTTGCATTGATATCAATCTATTTCTTTTTTGGTGTATTGGCGGATAACTATGCGGCAAACCTGTCATTTTGGCAGATACATTTGAATGGAATTGCTTTCATAAGTGTGATTTGCTGGATAATACAGATTGTATTTTTATTCTTGACAAGAAAAAAGAGGTGACATTATGGAAAAAACATTGATTAGCAAAATGGAAACACAATTTCCATTCTTTGGTCTAATGAGTCTTTTATACGGAATGATATTTGCATTTTGTATGTACAGTAACTTCAATGGCGTTACGTTTCCGATTCTTATTGTGGTTACAATATTGTTTGGAGTCCGATATGTGAAAAAGATTGGGCTTACAATCCAAAGATATACATGGATTTATATTGTAGGGATGATATTGCTTGCAATTTCAAGCTTTATGACGACCAATGCATTTATCATATTTTTTAACTGGGTTGGAATCTTTTTATTGTTTGTTGTAATGATGATACATCAGTTTTACAAAGACCTAGATTGGAGCTTTCAAGTATACTTTAGAAATATAATTGTGGTAATTGGAATAACGCTTGGGAGTATCGTCTATCCGTTCCGTCATGCGGCAGCGTATATTGCACCAAAATCATCAAAACAGAAAAGGATTGCAATGTATATTTTAGTCGGAGCGGTAATTGCAGCAGGACTTTTATTGCTCATTCTTCCGTTGCTCGTACATTCAGATCGTATCTTTGAGATGTATTTTGGAAATATAACAAGCCATATTCAATTTGGGAATATTTTTGGAATTTGTATGATGGCTTTGATAATGTGCATTTTATGTTATGCATTTTTCAGTGCACTATGCAGATACCAACCAGAAGAGGAAACAGAGACGAGAGGAAAGAAATGCAATCCGATAGTAGGAATTACATTTACATCTGTTATCGCAGTAATATATCTTTTTTACAGTGTGATTCAAATTATATATCTGTTCATAGGACAGGATGGTGGAATTCCAGCAGAAATCACTTATGCAGAGTATGCACGTTCCGGATTTTGGGAACTTCTCTTTGTCAGTATTATTAACTTTTTGATGGTGCTCGTAAGTATCTATTTGTTTCAAGAAAATAAGATTTTAAAAGGAATCCTTGCAATCATTTGCATGTGTACGTTTATTATGATTTTTTCATCTGCGTACCGCATGTGGATGTATGTAGATGTTTATCATCTTACATTTTTACGGATGTTTGTGCTTTGGTTTTTGGGAACACTTACATTGGTAATGCTCGGAACAATTCTTAGCATTTATAAAAAGAAATTTCCGTTGTTTCGCTATATCATGCTGGTAGTTGGCTGTTGTTATATTGCATTTTCTTTGGCGAGACCAGACTATTGGATTGCAACATATAATATTGCAAATACAGAAAATATGAATATGGGAGAACTGAATTATCTTGTTTATAGTTTATCCGATGATGCAGCTCCAGCAATTTCCAAGATTCAGCCACAAGAGATTACATGGAGTGAAAATGATTATTGGTATTATGATGATTTGGAGCAACCCCAAAATGTATTGAAAAATTATTTCTCTGACATAAAGGGAAGATATCGGAATTTGGATATACGCAAGTGGAACTATGCAAAAATGCAGGCTGTAAAAGAGGCAGAACAATATTTGACGGACAAATAAAAAATAGAAAGAAGAGCCAGAATATGATATGATAATACATATTATATTTTGGCTCTTTCAGCCTGAAAGGAGTGACTTACGTGATTCGTACAATCAATATAAAAGAAATTACAACAAATATAAAAGAAATGTGTATCGAAGCGAACCATTTTCTATCCGAAGATATGGAACGAGTAATGAAGCAAGCCGAAAAAACAGAGCAATCACCTCTTGGAAAACAGATATTAGAACAGCTTGAGGAGAATCTTCAGATTGCTGCAGATGATATGATACCAATTTGCCAGGATACAGGAATGGCAGTGATTTTTTTAGAAATCGGACAGGATGTCCATTTACAAGGTGGTTCATTGGAGGATGCGGTCAATGAGGGGGTACGTCAGGGATATGTGGAAGGATTTTTACGAAAATCCGTCGTCAAAGATCCTCTTATTCGTGAAAATACAAAAGATAACACACCTGCGGTCATTCATTATAAAATTGTGGAAGGTTCGAAAGTAAAAATCAAAGTTGCACCGAAAGGATTTGGAAGTGAGAATATGAGCCGTGTTTTTATGCTAAAACCGGCGGACGGAATAGAAGGTGTCAAAGAAGCGGTCCTGACAGCTGTTAAAGAAGCAGGTCCGAATGCATGTCCACCGATGGTGGTGGGAGTTGGAATTGGAGGTACATTTGAAAAATGTGCACTTATGGCAAAAGAGGCATTGACAAGAGAAGTCGGAACACACTCTGATATTCAGTATGTCAAAGAGATGGAAGAAGAATTACTTGCGAAGATCAACAGTCTTGGAATCGGACCAGGAGGTCTTGGAGGAACCACTACAGCTCTTGCGGTAAATATCAATACCTATCCGACTCATATTGCCGGACTTCCGGTTGCAATTAATATTTGCTGTCATGTGAACCGTCATATTGTTCGTGTATTATAGGAGGTCATTATGGAAAAATATATAAAAGCACCACTGGAAAAAGAAATCGTAAAAACACTGCGTGCTGGAGATTATGTATATATCACAGGAACAATTTATACAGCACGTGATGCAGCGCATAAAAGAATGGATGGGACATTGCGGGAAGGAAAAGAACTTCCGGTTCCGCTCAAAGATGAGATTGTCTATTATATGGGACCGTCGCCGGCGAGAGAGGGACGGGTAATCGGGTCCGCTGGACCGACGACCGCAAGCCGTATGGATAAATACACACCGAAGCCGCTAGACTTAGGACTTGGCGGGATGATTGGAAAAGGAAAACGGTCCAAAGAAGTCATAGATGCAATCATTCGTAATCAATCAGTTTATTTTGCGGCAGTCGGAGGTGCAGGGGCTCTTCTTTCAAAATGTATTCAGGAGTCCGAGGTGGTAGCCTACGACGATCTCGGAACAGAGGCAATACGTCGTCTGACTGTAAAAAATTTTCCAGTTATCGTTGTAATTGACTGTGAAGGCAATAATCTGTACGAAACTGCAATAGAACAGTATAAAAAATAAAAGAGGGCAAAAAGATGAAAAGAATTTTAATGATGGTATTCCGAAATATTCTGCTTGTTCCATATATGTGGTGCAAGCTGTGCTATTATGCAAGTCATGTGGAAAAATACACAGAAAAACAGCGCTATGATATGTTGAAATTCATTGTAAAACGAGCTAATCGAGGCGGAAATGTGCATATTGATGTGCATGGACAGGACAATATACCGAAAGAAGATGGATTTATGTTCTTTCCGAATCATCAGGGACTGTATGATGTACTTGCGATTGTAGATGCCTGCCCAGAACATCCATTTTCTGTTGTTGCAAAACAGGAAGTGAGAAATGTGCAATTTTTAAAACAGGTATTCGCCTGCATGAAAGCATTTACAATCGATCGTGATGATGTGAGACAGTCCATGAAAGTTATCATGGCAGTGTCAGAAGAAGTAAAAAACGGACGAAACTATCTCATTTTTCCGGAAGGAACAAGATCAAAAAATGGAAATCAAGTCGGAGAATTTAAAGGCGGAAGCTTCAAAGCAGCCACAAAAGCAAAATGTCCGATTGTACCGGTTGCATTGATTGATTCTTTCAAACCATTTGATACAAAGACAATTTCACAGGTTGATGTACAGGTACATTTCTTAAAACCGATGCTTTATGAAGAGTACAAAGACATGAAGACGGTCGAGATTGCAGGGGAAGTAAAAAGACGGATTGAGGAAGTTATTAAGGAGAATGAGCGATAGGAGAAGAGTAAATATAATGCAATCTAAGGGTTGAAATGTTGTTTTGTGTGGTTTTTGAATCTAAAAATGTGGAATCTTACCGAAGTTTTGGATTGTTTCATTGCTATTTTATTGGATTTAATGTATAATACAAGTAAATGAGTGCAGAATTTATTGATCTGCAGTAAGAGTTGTAAATTATGGGGAATCCGGTAAGGAGAAGAAAGAATGAAAAGATCAAAACGTATTGAAACATTGGACAAGCGCCCGGTGAATATGGATGGATATATCAATGAATGGCCGGAGATGGGCTTTGTGGCAATGAGCAGTCCATACGATCCAAAGCCTTCTATTAAAGTTGAGGGTGGAAAGATTGTAGAATTAGATGGGAAGAAAAGAGAAGATTTTGACTTTATTGACCAGTTTATTGCCGATTACGCAATCAACATCGAGAGAACAGAAAAGTCTATGTCAGTTCCATCACTTGACATAGCAAGAATGATTGTAGATATTCACGTTTCTAGGAAAGAGATTTTAGAGCTGATTACAGGAATTACACCGGCAAAAATGGTGGAAGTGATAAATTACCTGAATGTGGTGGAACTTATGATGGGAATGCAGAAGATTCGTGCGAGAAAAACTCCGGGAAATCAGGCTCATATTACGAACTTAAAAGATGATCCTATTCAAATTGCAGCGGATGCAGCAGAAGGTGCACTGCGAGGTTTTGCAGAGGAAGAGACAACAATGGGTGTTGTGAGGTACGCACCACTTAGTTCCATAGCATTGCTGATCGGTTCTCAGGTTGGACGTCCTGGAGTTCTGACACAATGTTCAGCAGAAGAGGCTACAGAACTTGAGTTAGGCATTAGGGGACTTACTACATATGCAGAGACACTTTCCGTATATGGAACAGAAAAAGTATTTATTGATGGTGATGATACACCATATTCAAAAGCATTTTTGAATTCAGCATATGCGTCAAGAGGTCTGAAAGTGCGATTTACATCTGGTTCCGGTTCAGAAGTTTTAATGGGAAACAGCGAAAAGAAATCAATGCTATATCTGGAGTGCAGATGTTTGTATGTGACGAAAGGAGCTGGAAGTCAGGGAATTCAAAATGGTTCGGTAAGCTGTATTGGTGTTCCGGGGGCAGTTCCGAGCGGAATCCGTGAAGTAATTGCAGAGAATCTGGTTGCTGCACTTTTGGGATTGGAGTGTGCTTCTTCCAACGATCAAAGTTTTTCAAACTCCGATATGCGGCGTACTGCGAGAACAATGCTGCAGTTTTTGCCGGGAACAGATTTCATATTCTCGGGATATGCAGCAGAGCCGAATTATGACAACATGTTTGCTGGCTCTAATTTTGATGCGGAAGATTTTGATGACTATAATGTTTTACAAAGAGATATGCAGGTAGATGGTGGCCTTCGTCCGGTTACAGAAGAAGAAGTTATTCAAGTGAGAAATAAAGCAGCAAAGGCTGTTCAGGCTGTATTCAGACAACTAGCGCTGTCACCTGTTACAGATGAACAGGTGGAAGCTGTCACCTATGCTCATGGAAGTAAAGATACGCTTCCAAGAGATGTAACGGCAGATCTCATGGCGGCAGAAGATGTTCTGAAACGGGGAATTACAGGTGTTGATATTGTAAAAGCATTGGCTGAGTCCGGATATGAAGATATTGCTGAAAGTGTTCTAAATATGTTAAAGCAGAGAGTGGTTGGAGATTATATGCAGACTTCAGCTATTTTGGATCGTGATTTCAAAGTGTTATCTGGTGTAAATACACCGAATGACTATATGGGACCGGGAACGGGATATCGTGTTGAGGGAAAACGCTGGGAAGAGATTAAAAAGATTCCTCATATTATTAACCCACAGGATATTTAGGAGGAGAAGACATGCAGATTAATGAAGATTTAATAAGAAAGATAATAGACACTGTAGTTGAGCAAATCAATCAGTCCGAGAGTGCAAAAAGAGTGAGTTCTTCTTCTGAGATTCCTTCTATGGCAGGACGTGACCGCATTAATGAGAAAAAGACATCTTATGTTGACTATCCGAGAGCAAAGAAAGGAACAGATCCGAAAGAAATTGTAATTGGCGTAGGTGCTGCATTTCAGATGGAGATTAAAAAGACAATCTGTGGCATTCCATTGGAAGATGTATTACGCAATATAAAGGCGGGCATTGAAGAAGAGGGAATGAATGCAAGAGTTGTAAAAATTTTGGATACCTCAGATGTATGTTTTATGGCGTTGGAAGCGGCAAAGCTTTCCGGTTCAGGAATTGGTGTTGGAATTCAATCTAAAGGTACAACTGTCATTCATCAGAAAGACCTATACCCGCTTTCAAATTTGGAACTGTTTCCACAGGCACCTTTGATGACGTTGGAGATATACCGTCAGATTGGGAAAAATGCGGCAAAATACGTAAAAGGGGAACAGGTAGTTCCGATTCCATGTACGAATGACCCGATGTCCAGACCAAAATATCAGGTAAAAGCTGCGTTAATGCATATTGCGGAGACAGAGCAGCTAGACCCGGAAATTGGAATAATTGAATGGGAGGGAAAATAAAATGAGATACCCATTAGGTGAACACGAGAAAGACCGTATTTATTCAAAGACAGGAAAAAAATTGACGGAGATTACATTGGATGAGATTACAAAAGGTCGCATTTCATCAGAGGATATTAAAATTTCGAAAGAAATGTTAAAAGCACAGGGACAGGTTGCAAAGGAAAACGGCAATGATCCAATGGAGAAAAATTTTGAGAGGGCAGCAGAATTAGTGGATGTTCCGGATGATGTGATTTTGAAAATGTATGATAAGCTTCGTCCGAACCGTTCCACAAAGCTTGAACTTGTTATGATGGCAAAAGAACTTGTAGAAAAGTATAATGCAAAAAACTGTGCGAGACTTGTGATGGAAGCAGCAGAAGTGTATGAGAAAAGAGGGATTTTGCTTTGAAATATATCGCAGGGGTAGATATTGGTAATTCAACAACAGAAGTTTGTATCGGCGAGATTACTTTAGAGGGCAAAGTAGTCTTTTTGTCAAGCGCTTCATGTCCAACAACTGGTACGAAAGGAACAGTTGAAAATACGCATGCAATAAAAACAGCTTTAAAAGCTGCGATGAGTAAGATTAACAAGGAGATTTCAGATATCTCATTGATTCGATTAAATGAGGCTGCGCCGGTAATAGGCGATACAGCGATGGAGACGTTGACGGAGACAATTATCACAGATTCTTCTATGATTGGGCACAATCCATCTACACCTGCGGGGGCAGGACAGGCAGTCGGCGAGATTCTCGTACTTGGAGAAGGGACGAAAGCAGAACCGGGGAAGCCCTATATCATAGCGGCATCAAAGGAATATTCTTACGAAGTCGTAGCTGCAATTATTAATAAGGCAGCAGAAAAACTAGATATTACCGGCATCATTTTACAGGCGGATGAAGCTGTGCTAGTGGAAAATCGACTTCAGAAAAAGGTTCCAATTATCGATGAAGTTGCAAAAATTGATAAACTCCCTGCCGGTGTGATGGCTGCAATCGAAGTTGCCCTTCCGGGACAGACGATACGAATGCTTTCAAACCCATATGGTATTGCTACACTTTTAAAATTAAATGCACAAGAGACCCGCATGATTACTCCGATTGCAAAAAGTCTGATTGGTAAAAGAAGTGCGGTAGTTTTAAAGACACCAGGCGGAAATGTACAGGAGAATGTACTTCCGGCAGGAGAGATTTATTTCAAAGCAGAGAAAAATCATTCAATTAATATTGATGAAGGTGCAGAAAAAATTATGCAGACGGTGTCAGATGCAGGTGAAATCTACGATATCCAAGGTCAAGCAGACACAAATATTGGAAATATGTTTGCGAATATCAGAAATGGTATGGCAAAATTGGATGATACAACAGAGGAAATTCATATTACAGATATTCTTGCGGTGGATACAATGGCGCCGGTGTTGATTTCCGGAGCCTTAGCAGGAGAAACTTGTCTTGAAAAAGCGGTTGGAATTGCGGCAATGGTAAAGACAAGACATCTTCCGATGCAAAAGATCGCAGATAAATTAAAAACAGAGTTGAAGACAGATGTTGTAGTTGCGGGGGTGGAGGCTGTCATGGCAAGTTTAGGTGCTGTGACGACGCCGGGAACACAATTACCACTGGCTATTTTAGACATGGGTGGCGGCTCCACAGATGCAGCATTAATTACAGAAGATGGAAAAGTTGCAATTACACATCAGGCAGGGGCAGGTGAGTTAGTCTCTATGCTCATTCAGACGGAACTTGGGCTTTCAGACAGACATATTGCAGAGCAGATTAAAAAATATCCTTTGGCAAAAGTGGAAAGTCTATTCCATATGCGCATGGAAAATGGACAGATTACTTTTATGGAAGATTCGATCGATCCGAGATTTTACGGTCGTGTTGTCATGCTTTCTGAAAGTGGATTCATTCGTATAGAAGAAGAGATTCCAATGGAAAAGATTGTTCAAGTGAGGCGGGAAGCAAAACAAAAAGTATTTGTGACAAATGCGCTGAGAGCTTTGGAGAAAGTTGCACAGCACCATAACTTAAACAATATCTCCAATGTAGTTTTGGTTGGAGGATCCGCAGAGGATTTTGAGATTCCCGAGATGTTGATGGAAGAGTTTGCAAAATACAAGATTGTCTGTGGACGAGGAAATATACGTGGTCTCGAAGGACCGAGAAATGCAGTGGCAACAGGATTAGTAGTTTCATATATAGGAGAAGAACGATGATTGCTAGCAGACCTTCTATTTGCATATATACAAATGAATCGGACAAATTAATATTAAGAGAGATATGTTCAGGAATTGAGGAAGAAGGGATTTTTTATGAGATTTCAGAACGTGATATAAAAGACTTGAATCAATTGGCATGGGATGCGGCAAATAAATCGACGCTTGGATCTGGTATAGGAATAAAAGGAAAAAGCATTGCATTTCAAATGAGAGGAATAGATTTGGGAAAAAATGTTGCCTTTTATGCAGAACCTACAAAAGAAGAATGCAGAATGGTGGGCTCTAATAGCGCAAGGGCTGTAAAAAAACAAGCATTTAAATAGAGGAGGGTAAAAGAATGAAGCTATATACAAAAAAAGGGGATAGCGGGATGACATCTTTGATGAATGATGTTCACGTATCAAAGACGGACGACAGAATAGAACTTTTGGGAACGATAGATGAATTGAGCAGCAATATCGGCTTAGCAAAAATTCTAGTTCCAGAAGATGTAAAAAAAGAATTATCTTCTGTTCAAGAAAGATTAATTACCATTATGGCAGGGATTGCGGATCCACGTAATTTGGACTTTAAAATAAAAGATGAAGAGATTACTTATATAGAAAAACAAATTGATAAGGTTGAAAATGCTTTTCCAAGAGAAAAGAAATTTATTTTATATGGAGGGTGTGAATCTTCCGCGCGTCTTGATGTTGCAAGAGCAGTAGCAAGACGAGCAGAAAGACGTTTTCGAAAGGTGAATCTTCATTATGGAGTTGATATGAAAGCTATGCAGTACATGAATCGACTATCAGACTACTTATATGTTCTCGCAAGATACGAAGACTACAAAGACAAAAAGTGCATGCAAAATCCGCAGCTAGAGCAGGTTATTCAAGAGGTGTTAAAAAATATGCAAATTTAAGTAAAAAAACCGTTGACATTTGTAAAATCCTCTAGTATAATAACTTTTGCATTGCAAGAGAGCAATGTAAACATCATATCAAAAGCAATTCGGAGAAATACTCAAGAGGCCGAAGAGGCGCCCCTGCTAAGGGTGTAGGTCGGGCAACCGGCGCGAGGGTTCAAATCCCTCTTTCTCCGCTTTGAAAAAGAGATATGAAATAAAAAAATAAAAAAGTTGTTGACAAGCGAAAAGAGATGTGGTAATCTAATATAGCTGTCGCAAGACAACAAAAACAAAGAACA
>MJGMH1__coassemble_1960_pt1 | contig 40334 bp, 40 predicted proteins | sample MJGMH1__metabat2_high_PE_009 | metagenome-assembled genome bin MJGMH1 | reverse complement strand
AAGAACTTGCGGACAAAATCGGTATCAATATGCAGAGCCTTTCCAAGATTGAACGTGGCGTGAATTATCCTACTTTTGATACATTAGAAAAGATAATGGACGTGCTGGGTGTAACGCCCAATGAATTATTGTCGGGAGAATGGAAGTATGTTAATCAAGCTGAAAAGGAAGTCTGCCAGTTTTTAAGAATTGAAGAACGACTAAATGCAGAACTAAAACACGGACATTATGACAACTTCTTTGACAGCGAGGAAGAATGGCTGGAATATGAATTAGAAAAGTTACGGGAATATATTACCGACTACATCAACGGAAAGAGCATTGTAGCGTCCGACCTTTACCCAATTAAAGAATTTATCCAACATTTGAAGTTTCAAAAACTGTTAGACCGCTATGATGATTTATACAGTATGGATATGTTCGGGGAAAGCATAGAGGGACATAAATATAGGACACCTTATCAAGTCGTAAAAATGATAAACCCCAATTCAAAAGAAGATATGGAATTATTACGGGAAGTATTGAAAAATAACCATTTTGATGATGAAGACGAGTAACTTTTTTCCTCTTTGTAGAAGATACAGTAAACAAAAAGCCCAGTAAAGAGTGCAAAGCACCACCAATGGTGGCAAGGCTCTTGACAGGGCTTTTCCTTTTCTGTGGTGGGTAATCAAGAGGAAGAAAGAACAGATATATTTTATTCTTGACATTATAATGTCATGTTTTATATGATGAATTAGAGGAAGTGAAAGAATATGCAAGAAAGCAGATTATTTAGAATTGTTTATTACTTAATTGAAAAAGGAAAATCAACAGCCCCAGAATTAGCCCCAAAATTTGAAGTATCAGTAAGAACAATTTATCGAGATATTGATGTTATTAGCAGTGCAGGTATTCCTATTTATGCTACACAAGGGAAAAACGGCGGAATTATCATTGATGAAAATTTTACTTTAGATAGGTCAATGCTATCAAAAAAAGAAAAAGAGCAAATATTAAGCGGTTTGCAGGCATTGTTTGTCGCAAATAGCAACAATACAAATGAATTATTAACAAAATTGGGAGCACTTTTCCATCTAAAAACAACGAACTGGATTGAGGTTGATTTTTCGGACTGGATACAAGGACAACCTGCACAAAACATTTTTAATGATATTAAGACTGCTATTTTGGATAAGTATATTATTTCTTTTGAATATTGTAGCAATAGAGAGCATACTGTTTTCCGTTACATACAGCCTCTAAAACTTATTTTTAAAAGCAAAGCGTGGTATGTGTATGGATTTTGTATGCTTAGAAAAGACTACCGCCTTTTTAAACTCACAAGAATTGAACATCTTAAAATTACAGAAGAACATTTCACACCACCCGATACTATTCCTTCAGTCGATACATCTATAAAGCAAGAAGACATTATTACTGTAACTTTGAAGTTTGACAAGAAAATGACATTTCGTATATATGATGAATTTCCACGGGATAGTATCATAGAACAAAATGATTTTTTGTTTGTAACAACATCATTGCCAAACAGTAACAGACTTTACTCATATATTCTTTCTTTTGGCGAATATGTAGAAATCATAGAATCACAAGAAATAAGGAAGAATATTCAATCTCAAATAAAAAAAATTCAAGAAAAATATCAAACATGACATATGTTGTCTAGTTATGTTTTGTATAATCTTCTTAATTAAGATAAGGAGAAACGAATATGAAACATGAATGGAAAAAACACGAAAAGAATTTATACGGAGTGAAACAATCCCCACGCATAGTAGATATTCCTATGCAACAATTTATTATGATTAAAGGAGAGGGAAACCCAAACGACAAAGAATTTTCGGATAAAGTATCCGCTTTATATTCATTGGCTTATGGCATCAAAATGATGTATAAAAATACTACTTCTACCAATGAGATTAGCGATTATACCGTATATCCATTAGAGGCTATTTGGAAAGATATAGGAGATACCCAACAGTTAGATAAGAACCAGTTAGAATATACAATTATGATACGTCAACCCGATGTTATTACAAAAGACATAGTTTTTGACGCATTAGAACGAGTGAAAATCAAAAAGCCGAACAGTCTATATGAACAAATATTTTTCGACACAATGCAGGACGCAAAAAGTATAGAAGTTCTACATATAGGTGCATATGATGATGAACCTATATCTTTTCAAAAGATAAACATACTTGCTAAAGAAAATGGTTTGGCTCGTTCAACAAATTACCATAGGGAGATTTACTTGAATAATGCCAATCGTGTTCTTAAAAGTAAGTTAAAAACGATTTTGCGTTATTGTGTCGAGTAACAACGAATATATAAATAAATGCTGTTAGAAAAAAATGGAACTTGTTCTTCATTATTAAATAAATCAAACAGTCTTTCTTGAAAAGTGAATATTTTTGCAATGTTAATGCTCGTACAATAGGTTATTTTGTATGGGCTTTTTTAATGCTCACTTTTTCGTATTTCTAAAAGGTATAGGCGGTATTTCTGTTTATATATTTCAGCATATGCGGAAAGGAGGTGAGATTGTGAACACATGAGCGACCAAGAAATTGCAGAATTATATCATGTATCACGTTCTGCTATTTATCGCAGGCTCTGATGCTTGATATACGGTATCAGTATGCACTTCACACTACGAGTTTTGAAGAACAACCGTTGAGCGACAGAACCCTGAGCAGATTCCGTGCAAGATGCCTGGCATATGAAACAGAAACTAGAATTGATTTGATCCATATGTGTGTTACATCTCTAGCAAAAGAAATATCTGAATTTATGGGGCTTACGCCCTCTATGCAGAGAATGGATAGTATGATGATTGCGGCAAATATTCGAAATCTTTCTTTATTGGAGCTTTTTATACATGTACTGCAAATCTGGCAAAAGTTATGGTTGCCAGAGCTGTTTCTCTTCCTGAAAAGCAAAAACATTATGTGGAAAAGGATGATTATAATGCATTTATTTATCACCAGCGTGAACTAGATGCCAACGAAAGAACAGTTGCTGTAATGCATGATGCCGAAAAGCTTCTGGAAATCTGTGAAGGAAACTTTGATGATACCAGCGAATATCAATTGCTGATACGTTTGCTCAAAGAACAGACCATTTAACAGACCATTTTCAATGACGATGGAACACAACGATTGCGTGATAAAAAAGAAAAAGAAGATCCGTCAAAGGTTTTATTAAATCCATCGGATCCAGAAGCCGCTTTCCGCAAAAAAGCAGGTAGCAAACATCTAGGATACGTTGCAAATCTAACAGAAACAGTAGATAAAAATAAAAGTTTAATCACAGATTATGCATACGAACAAAACAGATATGGAGACAGCAAATTCATGAAGGAGCATTTGGAGAAGGAACCGATATATGAACAGGAAGTGTTAATGGTTGCTGACGGTGCTTACGACAGTGAACTGAATGTTGCAAAAGCTGCCGAACATGGGATCAAACTTATCACTACAAATTTTACCAGTATAAAACCGTCTGATATTTTTGCAGAGTTTATCTTTAGTGAAGATGGACATGAACTATTGGAATGCATTAATCATAAAAAGCCATATCAGTCCCGTTATGATGAACACAATGATCGTTGTAATGCACTGTTTAAAAAATCTGACTGCATAAACTGTCCATATCTAATGGAATGTCCCCCCGCTTACGCCAGAAGAATGCGTTAAAAGAATTATCTTGGAAAGCAGTAAATTGAGCAAAACAACTTCGTTTTATGAAAACAGAAGAATTTACACAGTATGCACATTTCCAAAATGGAGTAGAAGCATTACCTTCACTGCTTCGCAGGAAATATCATGTAGATAAAATCCCGGCACATGGAAAAAAACAAACTCAGTTGCATTTCGGATTCAAAGTCGCAGCTCTAAACTTCCAAAGGCTATTAGATTATGAAAATAGCTTAGTTTATTGCGCTTCCTCAAAAGAGATAGCATAAATGACGCTCCTGAAATTCGAATCACTTTCTGTTGATTGTTCTAATTTTAATACTTCCAACCCCATTCGTGTTAAATTTTCAAGGTACAAACAAAATCATATATTTTTAAAGTGTCTTTTGACACTCTAATCGTATTTGGAAAGAAATATGTTTCTGTCGAATTAGAAGATGAAAATAAATATGAAGTCTCAGGGAATACGTTGAAATATTTTTTCGATATGATTGATCAGGGAGATATAAACGAAGCCGAAAATATTTTGCTTGAAGCTGTCGATTATACAAACAAAGAAGAAGTCATGGCGGCATTTTTTTATCAATATCTAAGTCAAAAAGAGTATGATTTTTTGAAGAAAAATGATTACACGAAAGAAGTACTTTTTGGATTTAAGCAGTTACTTGAAAAATCCGGATATAAGGATCTGGTTTACTTAATAGGAGGTGACAAACTATAAACAGTCAAGAGATTTTTAAAGAATAATTTGGTAAGTAAAAAGAGTAACCTTAATAAACCATCTGAAAACAGCGTATTTCAGATGGAACGCAACTTTCTACAAAGTAGATATTAGCAAAGTTTTTGAACGTTAAAGTCTATATCCTGACGCTCCAATACATAGATGACTCTAACGAGTTTCTTCGCCACATGAGTAATGGCAACTTTGTGAGGCTTGCCTTCTCCGCGTTTCTTTGCATAATAAGTAGCAAAAGTCATATCGAAGCGGATTAGAGGCAGACAGCAATTAATTAGAGTGTATCGTAATTGAGATGAACCGTGTTTAGCCATTCGTCCTCCGTTTGATGCAGTTCCAGAATCATTAATTGCGGGTTCAATTCCTGCAAATGCAAGCATTTGACCGGGATTAAAAAAATTCGATATGTCGCCATATTCAGAATAAATAATGACCGCAGATATCGGACCGATGCCAGGAATAGACATATAGTGTGGATGGACTTCTTCCACCAGCTTATTGATTTCGATTTCGAGCTTTTCAATTCAATATCGAAGATGGAATTATTCACCCCAACAGTATTAGCAGCAAGTTCTTTTAGCTGAAGGAATTGCTGTGGAGAAAATTTTCCTCTTGATAGAGAGCGTAGTTTTTCGTAGGAAGCAGAATTCATTCTTGCCATTTTCTCTGCCGAACCATAGCTTTGAAGCAGATACAGAGCTGTTTTGGGAAGTCGTTCGTGGAAGAATGGTTTGAATTCTGGAAATGTATGATCCAGAACATTTGTGATCTTCATAAGATAAAAAGAACGCTGGCGAACTAGCTTATCGCGTAAACAGGTTAGTGACTTAAGCGAATAAGCGTGGTAAAATCCTTTTGAATGGGGTTTGTACTCAACAGTCATTAACCAACGAGCTATTGATTCGCAGTCAACAGAGTCGGTTTTTGTACGTCTAAGAGTTCTGGATTTTTTATATTCCTTTATAAGGACGGGGTTTACTTCCATGAAAGTAAGGAGAGCATTTTCAAGGAAGAGTTCAAGATTGAGAGCATAATGGGCAGTTGATTCAAACCCTATTCTTATGTTCTCGGGGTTGGAGAGGGAATTTAAAACAGTATGTAATTCTTCAAAGTCTGTCTTATCATTTTTGAAAGAAAACTTAGAAACTATTTTTGGGTCAGTTGCTGATATTATGCAACAATCGTGTTTGTACTTGGAAATATCAATTCCAACAAAGTAGATTGACATAAAGATATACCTCCTGATAAATATTTTGAGCACTGTTGTCTTCCACAGAGAATTCGGCTGTGTAATCACGTAAATACAAACGTCAAGCGTTAACAAACTAATTAACAGTAATAGACGAAAAGCTGTGGTCTGAGTCACCTCAAAACAGTCAAAGCCGTAAATAGATAGATACAGATCCACAGTGCCTTTTCAAAATATATTAGAGATGGATTAAAATACCCAGAGTAATCTGGGAGAAAGGAAAAATCCAATTACCATCTAAGATAATTGGATTATACGTGTTGATGATGAAAGGTGATAAGGTACGAAAACAAGTAAATGTTTATATGAAATAATCCCGATAATTATGTTGTGTGGTCGGCGCCGTGGTATACCAATATTCAGATAATGGCTATCGCCCTAATTATCATATTAAGTGGTTGCATGTTGATAAAAATTTTCATTAAAAAGAAGTGAAAAATGAAAATACATATTGTTGGGGGTGGTGGAAGTGGCAAGACTTTCTTGGCTGAAAGATTGTCGCGGGAGTATGGAATACAACACTATGACTTGGACGATATATATTGGGATAATGAATTAGATAATTGGGATTGACAGAATTACTTGTTAAGGCGGCGAGTGATTCGGACTATAGAGATTCCTTGTATATGAAATACAACATAAAATAAAAAGTAATAGAGATACCGTGACCTCTATTACTTTTTCATCTTATAAGACTTCTGCGCTAATCTCTTTTTTCAAAAAGAATCTTTGTACCATCTGATCCCATGCCTCTTCCAATGATTTATCAAAAGTGAAAAGTCTCATGGAAGTTCCGGTGACGCAGGTAAGATTCTGACCATCATATTTTAGATTGAGATACAATCCCTGCACATCTTGTGGCTGGAAATTCAGTTCCTGCTGTTTCAGTAATCTTTCAATATTCGCCTCTGACAGTCCGAATACAAAGCGAAAACTGAGGGGAGTTTTTTTCCCCTTGATCAAAGAAAATGCGTACTCTCTAATATCTTTCCACAAAGAATAATCTCGGGAAGGAGCCATGTCTTTTTCAAAAAAATCTTTTTTGAGAAACCCATTAATGGAAAATGTATTATAGGTGACAATTTCTCCTTCTATGAATAAAAATGAGTCGAAGGTGTCCGATAATAACAGCTTGGACATACATTCTTTTACTTCCGGCAATTTTAATGCAATCATGAGATCCTCTCCTTTTCATTCTTTTTCAAGAAATATATTCCGGCAATCAGTGTAATGAATTCAGCAAGCGGTACAGATATCCAGATTCCAATGACTCCGATAAGCGGAGGCAGCACAAATACAAAGATAATTGCAAGTACACACCCTCTGGAAAGACAGAGGAACAATGAAAGCTGTGGTTTTACTGTAGATTGAAAATAGCCAATGGTAAACATATTCAATCCGATTACAAAGAATCCAACAAAATAAATACGAATTGCAGTGGATGAAAGGGCAAGTATTTGTTCATTTGGATTCATAAAAATATAAGTAAACAAATTTGGCACGATCAATCCTAAAACAGCCGGAACGGAGCAGATGATAAATGCCGTTTTCAGTCCCAGTTTTTTTACAGTCTCAATACGATTAATAAGCCCTGCACCATGATTGGTTGAGATGATCGGCTGAGAAGCCTGGTTGATTCCGTTACACAGGCAGATGACTACAATAGCGGTATTTGTAATGACGCCATACATGCTCACACCGATATCGCCAATATATTTTAAAATCTGCAAGTTGAAAACAAACATAACAATTCCGGATGAGACTTCCACAAGAAAGCTTGTAAATCCGTTTTTGTAGATACTTGTGATGAATACAGGTGAAAATTTCTTTAAGCTAAAATGCAGTCCGTTTGACTTAGAGCGAAAATGGAACAGCAAAATAACAGTTGTAAGTACGGATCCAAGCACACTTGCAATCGCTGCTCCTGCCATGCCCATTTTACAAGGAAATACAAAAACAATATCTAAAACAACATTTAGGACACCGCCGGATACAACGGCAATCATGGAAAGCTTTGGTGCACCATCATTTCTTACAAAGGTCTGTAAAAAAGTGGAGAATGCAAAAAAGCCAAGTCCCCAGATCACGTACGGCGCGTAATTGAGTACATAAGGCATTGTCACATCTGTTGCGCCAAGAAAACGTGCAATCGGTTCCATGAAATTTAAAAATAGAATCATGTATAAAATACAGGTGATGCCATTCAAAAGTACTGCGACAGAAAAATAACAGTTTCCGGTCTGAGTATCTCCTTTTCCGCGGGCGATTGACATTAAGACAGAACCGCCGACACCAAATAAAAGTCCGGTGCCAAAGAAAATATTAAACAGCGGGAGGATGATATTTAATGCAGCCATAGCATCAATGCCAATTTCTTTCCCGATAATAATTGTGTCAGCAAGTACATAAATAGACGTTACCATCGTTCCGCAGATAGAAGGAATGAGGTAACGAAAGAATAATTTTCGTACTGGCTCGGTTGTAAGTGTGTTTGTCAGCATAAAAAATCTCCTTTAAATAAAATCCAATAATGGTATTATAGCAGATACGTTGACTTTTGGAAACCAAAACAGTATCATGAAAGTTAAACAGCAATAAAAGGAGTAAAAAGCATGCAACAGACAAACTATATAGATAACTTACTTTCGCTTATCAGAAAGGCAACCTCACAGTTTCATACAGTGGAAGCGGTGAAGGATCAGTTAGCAAAGCAGGGATATGAGGAACTGTGTTGGGGAAACAACTGGAATTTGCAAAAAGGCGGGAAATATATGGTGATTCATCATGGCTCCAGTATTTTTGCATTTACGATTGGGAGTCGTTTTCAAGAAAAAGAGAGTTTCCGAATTGCGGCAGCACATGGGGATTTTCCGGGATTTCGTATCAAACCAAATCCGGAGGTGACTACAGAAAAATATGTACAACTTAATGTGGAGAGTTATGGCGGGGTGAATTTGTCAAGTTGGCTGGATCGTGGACTGTCTGCCGCAGGACGTGTCGTCTTAAAATCTGATGATGTATTTCGTCCAAAAGTTAGTCTCGTTGATCTCGAGAAAACAGTATTTACGATTCCGAATATTGCGATTCATCTGGAACGAGAGATGAATAAGGGCGTAGAATTGAATAAACAGACACAGATGCTTCCGATTGTGGGGATCTTGGAAGAAGAGGTTGATAAAAACTGTTTTTTGAGTGCGCTTGCGGAAAAGCTTCAAGTGCAGGTGGATGAGATTTTGGATTATGAATTGAATCTGTATAATGCAGACAGGGCAGAGAAGATAGGATTGCACGAAGAATTCCTCTCGGCGCCGAGACTGGATAATCTCACGTCTGTTCAGGCGCTTGTCGATGGAATTTTAGAAGGTGAACGAAAAGAAGGGCTGAATGTGATCGCGATATTTGATCATGAGGAAGTCGGCAGCAGGACAAAGCAGGGAGCCGGATCTATGATGCTTCCGTATTTGCTGGAGAAAATTTATCTTTCGCTTGGAGGATCTGAACAGATGTACAAGAATGCACTTGCGGAGGGGCTTTTAATGTCTGTGGATGTCAGTCATGGATTTCATCCAAGCTATGGGGGAAAATATGACCCGACAAATAAGAATATGTTGAATCAAGGGTTCTGCATTAAAGAAGCATGCTCACAAAGCTATGCAACAGACAGTGAAGCGGTCGGAATCGTGCAGCAGATTTGTGAAAAAGAACAGATTCCGTATCAAAAATTTGTAAATCGTTCGGATGTGACGGGGGGCGGAACACTCGGTTCAATCGCATCGGCGATGCTTCCGGTGAGAACGGTAGATCTGGGTGTGCCGTTGCTTGCAATGCATTCCAGCAAAGAACTGATGGGAGCAAAAGATCAGGAGAGTCTGACCAGATTTATCAAGGCATATTTTAGTTTATAGGAGAAAAGATGAGAGAAAATCAAACTACAGAGACAACAGTAAGATTGAATAAGTTTTTGAGTGAGGCAGGCGTCTGTTCCAGAAGGGAGGCGGACCGTCTGATTGAAAGCGGGAAAGTGACCGTGGATGGAAAGCGTGCAGAGATGGGAATGCGTGTCAGTCCTTCCCAGAGAGTGTGTGTAGGCAAGAAAGAAGTTCGGCAGAAAAATGAGATGGTGTTGCTTGCGGTCAACAAGCCGGTTGGAATCGTCTGCACAGAAGAAAAAAAAGAAAAAAACAATATTATTCGGTTTTTGAATTATCCGACAAGGGTCACATATATCGGAAGGCTTGATAAAGATTCAGAAGGGCTGCTTTTGGTGACAAATAATGGAGACATTATCAATAAGATGATGCGCGCAGGAAATCAGCATGAAAAGGAATATAAAGTTACAGTCAATAAGCCGGTGACAAAAGAATTTATTGGGAAGATGGCGGAAGGTGTGCCGATTCTTAATACGGTCACGAGAAAATGTAAGGTGGAGATGATCGGAAAATATAAATTCCGGATTATTTTGACACAGGGACTCAACAGGCAGATTCGCAGGATGTGTGAATATCTTGGCTATAAAGTGACAAGACTGGAACGTATCAGGGTAATGAACATCACACTTGGAGAGTTAAAGCCGGGAGAATACCGGAAGGTGACGGAAGCAGAAATTCAAAAATTATATGAATTGATCAAGGATTCTTCCAATGAGACGGTGATCCCAAAGAAACAGGAGCAATGAGGTAGAAAGCATGGAACAAAAAAAACAGCGTATGCAGGAACTGGTACAATTGCTGAATGAGGCAGGAAAGGCATATTATCAGGGAGCTGCGGAGATTATGAGCAACTATGAATATGACAAACTTTACGATGAGTTACTTGCGTTGGAAAAAGAACTGGGAATTACATTGGCATCAAGTCCTACAGTGAATGTAGGGTATGAGGTGCTAAGTGAGCTTCCGAAAGAAAGGCATGAAAAACCGATGCTTTCTTTAGATAAAACGAAGGAAGTGTCGAAATTAAAAGAATTTCTGGGAAGCCAGAAAGCAAGGATTTCATGGAAATTAGATGGGTTGACCATAGTGCTGACATATCAGAATGGCACTTTACAAAAAGCAGTAACAAGGGGAAATGGAGAGGTCGGAGAGGTTATCACTAACAATGCGAAGGTATTTCAAAACCTGCCGCTTCATATCTCTTATCAGGGAGAATTGATTCTGCGTGGAGAGGCGATCATCGGCTATCGTGATTTTGAAAAAATCAATGAAGAGATTGAAGATGTAGATGCAAAATATAAAAATCCAAGAAATCTGTGCAGCGGTTCAGTACGCCAGCTGAATAATGAGATTACTGCAAAAAGAAATGTGAAGTTCTTCGCATTTTCACTTGTAAAAGCAGATGACGTAGACTTTAAGAATTCCAGAATTTATCAGATGGAATGGTTAAAAGAACAAGGATTTGAAGTGGTGGAAGGATATGAGGTCACAGCCGGCACGATTGAAGAGCGTGTGAAATTCTTTTCGGAGAAGATTGCAGACAATGATTTTCCGTCAGATGGCCTGGTGCTTGTATATGATGACATTGCATATGGGCAGTCGCTTGGTACAACCTCCAAGTTCCCGAGAGATTCCTTTGCGTTCAAATGGGCAGATGAGATCCGAGAGACGACCCTTCTTGAGATTGAGTGGAGTCCGTCAAGAACAGGGCTTATCAATCCGGTTGCAATTTTTGAACCGGTGGAACTGGAAGGGACGACGGTGAGCCGTGCGAGTGTTCACAATATCAGCATTATGGAAGAATTAGAGCTTGGCATTGGCGATACGATCGCAGTCTATAAAGCAAACATGATCATTCCGCAGATTGCAGAAAACCTGACACGAAGCGGCGTGAAAGATATTCCTGAGGAATGTCCGGTCTGTCATGGCAAGACAGAGATCCGAAAAGTCAGTGATGCAAAGGCGCTCTACTGTACGAACGAAGGGTGCGGGGCAAAGCATCTGAAATCATTTGCGCTGTTTGGGAGCAGAGATGCACTTAATATTGATGGACTTTCAGAGGCGACATTGGAGAAATTTATCGCAAAGGGATTTATTAATCATTATTCAGATATTTTTCATCTGGAGCAGTATGCAGATGAAATCAAGTCCATGGAAGGATTTGGCGAAAAATCTTATGTAAATCTACAAAAAAGTATCGAAAAAGCACGTGTGACAACACTGCCAAAACTCATTTACAGTCTTGGAATAGCGAATATCGGACTTGCCAACGCAAAGGTAATCTGTAAAGAACTGAACTTTGATATAGAGAAAATGCTTCATGTTACAGAGGAAGAATTGAGTGAAATATCGGGAATCGGTCCTGTGATTGCGAAAGCGTTTGTTTCCTATTTTGCAAAAGAGCAACATGTGGAAGAATTCCGAAGACTTTTAACAGAATTGGAGATACCAAAGGAAGAAGAAAGTCAAGAGGCTCAGATTTTTGAAAATATGAACTTTGTAATTACAGGAAGTGTGGAACATTTTGCAAATCGAAATGAAGTAAAGGCTGTAATTGAAAGTAAGGGAGGAAAAGTGACAGGCTCTGTCACTTCTAAGACAAACTATCTGATTAATAATGATATAGAGTCAACTTCTTCAAAAAATAAAAAAGCGAGAGAGCTGGGGGTTCCGATTATCTCAGAAGAGACATTTTTAAAAATGCTGGAAGGTGAATAAAGAATGCAGATAGAAGAACTCGTTCCATTTTGGGCGAAACTTACAAAAGAAGAACAAGAAGAACTGAAAAACAGGATACTGGTACAGAATGTGAAAAAAGGAACCATTATACACAATGGTTCGGAGGACTGTACAGGGCTGATCATTGTGGAAGAAGGACAACTTCGTGCATATACGCTGTCGGAAGACGGGAAAGAGATCACATTATACAGAATGTTTCAAAGAGATGCTTGTCTTTTTGCGGCATCCTGTATTATGAATAATATTCAGTTCGAGGTGATTATAGAGGCGAGAGAAGATTCTAAGGTGCTGACAATACCGACCTCTGTTTATCAGCATTTGATACATACCTCTCTTCCGGTTGCAAATTTTACAAACGACCTCATGGCGTCGAGATTTTCAGATGTGATGTGGGTGATGGAACAGATTTTAAATAAAAGTGTGGATGTGAGACTTGCCGCACTGCTTGTGGAAGAGATGGAGATTACAGGAGAGAGCATGCTGAAAATGACACATGAAGAGATCGCTCACCATCTGGGAACGGCAAGAGAGGTGATTACCAGAATGCTGAAGTATTTTCAGAAAGAACAGCTTGTCAGCCTGTCGCGCGGGAGCATTGAGATCATAGATGAAGATCGTCTGTATGAACTTGCGAAAGACAGCAGAAGATAAAGTGTGACAATGTCACAGAAAGAGAATGTCAGATCCTGTATGATAGAGTCATCAAGAAACAGAAAATTATATTGTAGGAGGAAATAGATATGTCAGTAATGAAAGTAACAAACAGCAACTATACACAAGAGGTTTTGGAGTCAAATGTCCCGGTATTAATTGACTTTTTCGCAGACTGGTGCATGCCTTGCAAGATGTTTGCGCCAATTGTAGATGAGGTGGCAGCAGCACATGAAGGAAAAGTAAAGGTCGTAAAAATCAACATTGATGATGATCCGGAACTGGCTCAGGAGTATCGTGTGATGAGCATTCCGACATTGAAGCTTGTGGATGCAAAAGAAGTGAAAGGAACGAATGTAGGAGCGATGTCAAAAGCAGAGCTTGAGAGCTGGCTGCTCGGACACGGTGTACAACTGTAGGAGATGTGAGATGGAAAATAAAAATTTTTATGATGTGATTGTCATCGGAGGCGGTCCCGGAGGATACGGGGCTGCGCTTTACACATCAAGGGCAAACTTAACCACGCTTGTAGTAGAAAAATTCGCTCCGGGCGGACAGATGGGGACGACAGAGATCGTAGAAAATTATCCGGGTTTTACAGAAGGAATCAATGGATTTGAACTTGGAATGCAGATGAAGCAGGGCGCAGAGCGGTTCGGCGTGGAGACAAAGATCGCGGAAGTGCAGAGTGTGGATTTAGAAAAACAGCCGAAAGTTATCGTTACATCAGATGGAACATACGAGGCGAATACGGTTATTCTTGCGATGGGAGCTTATCCGAGAGAGCTTGGACTTCCGAATGAAAGAGAACTGAGAGGTCGCGGCATATCCTACTGTGCAACCTGTGATGGAATGTTTTACAGAGGAAAGACAGTTGTGATCGTAGGTGGTGGAAATACTGCAGTTGCAGATGCTTTGTTTTTATCTAAAATCTGTAAAAAAGTATATCTGGTACACAGAAGAGATGAGTTGAGAGCATCCAAGACATATATGGATTCCCTGAACGAGGCAGAAAATTTGGAATTTATCTGGAATTCAGAAGTGGTGGAAGTGCTTGCAGATGATCTTGTCACCGGAGTGAAAGTGAAAAATAAGGAAAATTGCGAAGTGTCTGAAATTGATTGCGACGGAGTGTTTGTTGCAATTGGAAATGTGCCAAACACAGAGCTTGTCAAAGGACAGATTGACCTCGATGAAGGAGGGTATGTCCTCGCAGACGAGACGACACGGACCAATATTCCGGGAGTGTATGCGGTTGGCGATTTGAGAAAGAAACCGCTCCGGCAGATTGTGACGGCGGTGGCGGACGGTGCGGTGGCATCGAAGTATATTGAGGAATACATTGCGGTGGGAGAATAGCTCTCACCGTTTTTAGTTTATAAAAAGTTCACTTGTGTGATAAGAATATCTCATATATAATAAAATCATATGTAGGAAAGAAGGGATAACTATGGCAGAAAAAGATAATATAAATGAGATGGATATAGATATAGACAGCGAGAAAAAAGAAGTTCCGGAAGTAGTGAAGGAAGAGAAAAAAGAGAATGAAGAGTATGAGAAATTCTGTTTTATGTGCCACAGACCGGAGAGTGTTGCTGGAAAGATGATCGATCTCCCGAATGATATTTGCGTTTGTTCAGACTGTATGCAGAAAAGTTTTGATATGATGAACAATAATAAGTTTGATTTAAGTCAGCTGATGAATATGCCGGGCGTACAGTTTTTAAATTTGTCGGACATGGAGAATATGATACCAAAAAGGCAGCAGGTGAAGAAGAAAAAGCCGGAAGAAAAGAAGGCGGAACCTGTGTTTAATATCCGTGACATTCCGGCACCGCATAAGATTAAAGCACAGTTAGACGATTATGTGATTGGACAGGAATATGCAAAAAAGGCGATCTCAGTGGCTGTTTATAACCACTACAAGCGAGTTGCGACAAATACGATGGATGAGATTGAGATTGAAAAATCTAATATGTTGATGATCGGACCAACCGGAAGTGGTAAGACATATCTTGTAAAGACACTCGCGAGACTTTTGGATGTACCGCTTGCGATCACAGATGCGACATCATTGACAGAGGCGGGATATATTGGTGATGATATTGAAAGCGTGGTTTCCAAATTGTTAGCGGCAGCGGACAACGATGTGGAAAAAGCAGAGCGTGGAATTATCTTTATTGATGAGATTGACAAGATTGCAAAGAAGAAAAATACGAACCAGAGAGATGTCAGCGGAGAATCCGTACAGCAGGGAATGTTAAAATTGTTGGAAGGAAGTGACGTGGAGGTGCCGGTAGGCGCGAACAGCAAGAACGCAATGGTACCGCTCACGACGGTCAACACGAAAAATATTCTGTTTATCTGTGGGGGAGCGTTCCCGGATTTGGAGCAGATTATCAAAGAGAGATTGAATAAACAGGCATCGATGGGATTTATTGCAGATTTGAAAGATAAATACAACAATGATAAAGATATTTTGTCGAAAGTAACAGTGGAGGATATTCGCAATTTCGGAATGATTCCGGAATTTATCGGGCGACTTCCGATTATCTTTACCCTTCAGGGATTGGATGAAGACATGCTTGTCAAAATTTTAAAAGAGCCAAAGAACGCAATTTTAAAACAGTATCAGAAGCTTTTGGAACTTGATGAAGTAAAATTGAACTTTGATGAGGAAGCATTGCATGCGATTGCAAGAAAGGCGATGAAGAAAGATACCGGAGCGAGAGCGCTTCGCTCAATCATTGAGGAATTTATGCTCGATATTATGTATGAGATTCCGAAAGATGACAATATTGGTCAGGTTACTATCACAAAAGAATATATAGAAGGAACGGGCGGTCCACTTATTGCGATGAGAGGACAGGAGCTGATTACCGGCTAAGAATCAGGGGTGGAAAAAATGGATTTTCCGCCCCTGATTTAGGGTATACCTGCAAAAGAAAAAAGTGCACAAAAAAAGTAGAAAAAGTGGTTGTAAAATGTTCAAAACAGGTGTAAAGTGTAGTTTAGATTTGGCAAAAAAGAAAGACAGAAAGAGAAAAGGAGTGTAGAGTTTATGGAAGGTTACAGTTATTTGTTAGATCTGGCAATTATTTTGCTTTCGACGAAAGTGCTAGGACTTGCTACACGTAAAGTACAGATGCCACAGGTCGTGGGAGCACTATTGGCAGGATTGCTGTTAGGACCGGCGGCATTGGGATGGATCACAGAGACCAACTTTATTCATGAGGTAGCAGAGATAGGTGTTATTGTGTTGATGTTCTGCGCCGGTATGGAGACAGATATCAAGGAGTTAAAAGAAAGTGGGAAAGCTTCTTTTATCATTGCATTATTTGGTGTGTTTGTTCCGCTTATTGGGGGATTTGCGGCAGCTTGGTTCTTCAACAGACCTGACTTGATTGCATCAGATGCATCCTGCTCAATCTTTTTACAGAATATTTTTATCGGTATCATTTTAACGGCAACATCGGTAAGTATTACGGTTGAGACATTAAAAGAGCTTGGAAAGTTAAAGACACGTTCGGGAAATGCAATTTTAGGAGCTGCCATCATAGATGATATTCTTGGAATCATTGCGCTGACAATCGTGACAAGCATGGCAGATTCTTCTGTAAATGTTACGGTAGTGCTGTTAAAGATTTTAGGTTTCTTCGTATTTTCGGGAATTATCGGAGTGATTTTTTACAAAGTATACAAACGATGGACAGAATCTTCCGAGAAGGGATTGCAAAGACATGCGATTATTGCGTTTGTGTTCTGTTTGCTGATGGCATATATTGCGGAAGTTGTATTTGGAGTAGCTGATATTACAGGTGCATTTATTGCAGGATTGATTATCTCGAATACAAACAAATCGATGTTTGTACGAATTAAGTTTGATACGATTTCTTATATGTTGTTGTCGCCGGTATTCTTTGCAAGTATTGGATTGAAAGTAGTGCTGCCGGAGATGACACCGGCGATTATCTGGTTCTCAGTGGTGCTTGTCATTGTGGCAATCGTTACAAAAGTAATCGGCTGTGGAATTGGAGCAAAGGTATGTGGTTACCAGAATTATCAGGCAAAAAGAATCGGAGTTGGTATGATTTCCCGTGGTGAAGTGGCGCTGATCGTTGCAAGTAAGGGAACGTCGCTTGGACTTCTCGGGGGCAATTTCCTTGGACCGGTTGTCATCGTTGTAATTTTTACGACCATTATCACACCGGTGTTGCTGAAAATTGTATTTAAAAAGGCGCCTCCAATTCCGGTAAGTGAGACGATTACGGAGTCAGAAAGTCTGGCAAAAGAGTTGGAACAGGTGATGAAATCCCGTGGAGAAGAACGAAAATAGGTTGGAAGCCGGCATAGAAATATGTCGGCTTTTTGCATGAATCACAAAGTGTTTCATATATTAGATAAAAAATGATGGAGCGATTATGCCGCAGGAAGAGATTTGCAGAAATCGAATTATATCCGAAAATTATCGGGATTTTATTGTGAACCAGCTCAGAGGAAATATATTTGACTCTATTTCTTCAGAAGAACTTTGCGAACAGAGTATGGAATACTTATATAAAACAATCTATGTAGATGGAACGATGGCAGATCCCATTAATTTTGAAAAATATGCGTACAATTCGGTGCCGAAGTGCTTTACCCTGATTGATACAGAGGCGTTAAGCCAGTCTGGAATCTTACAGATACAGAATTATCCCACATTGGGACTGAAAGGAAATGGAGTGCTGGTCGGATTTATAGATACCGGAATTGATTATAAAAATCCTGTTTTTCGAAATATTGACGGAAGTACAAGAATTTTGGGAATCTGGGATCAGAGTATTCAGGATGGACAGCCGCCGCAAAACTTTTTGTATGGAACAGAATACACGAAGGAGATGATTGATGCGGCTCTTAGTAGTGATAATCCAAAAGCGCTTGTTCCAACTCAGGATGAAAGCGGGCATGGGACTTTTCTTGCAAGTGTTGCAGCAGGCGGAGCTGATGTGGAGAATCAGTTTTTGGGAGCAGCGCCGGAGTCGAAGCTTGCGATTGTAAAGTTAAAACCGGCAAAAAAATATCTGAAAGAGTTTTACCTGATCACAGAAGAAAAAGAGTGTTATCAGGAAAATGATATCATGCTTGGAATGAGGTATCTGAATGAACTGGCGAATCGATATGATATGCCGCTAGTCATCTGTATTGCACTTGGCTCGAATATGGGAGGGCATAATGCGACGCTTCCAATCACAGGACTTTTAGAGATTTATGCCAATATAGCAAATCGGGCAGTTGTGATCGGGGGAGGAAACGAAGCGAATCAACGGCACCATTTTTATGGAAAATCCGAGAATGTAAACGATATCAAAAAGGCAGAAATCCGTGTGGACAGCGGAATGAAAGGATTTACGATGGAACTGTGGACGGACATCCCCAATATTGTGGCAGTCTCCATTATATCGCCTTCGGGAGAAAGAATTCCACGGGTGCCAATCCGGCGGGAAGTGACGGAGGTATATCGTTTTGTGTTTGAGGGAACGACTATTTTTATCAATTACAAATTACTTGTGGAAAAATCAAATTCGGAATTGATATTTTTTAGAGTAAAAGATCCTGCCCCCGGAATATGGACGATTTTTATAGAGCCTGTGGAGTTGGCAGATGGCGTGTTCCATATGTGGCTTCCGGTCACAGAACTTTTGGAAGGAGAAGTTTATTTTCTGCAGTCCAATCCGGATTATACGATCACGGAGCCTGGAAGTACGGTTTCCGGGATGACAGTTGGATATTATAATGGAGATGATAATAGTATTGCTATTCGATCGGGAAGAGGATATACTAGAAGTGAAAAAATCAAACCTGATTTTGTGGCTCCGGGAGTAAATGTAACGGGAGCAGCAATGCGGAATCAATTTACAGAGCGTACAGGTTCCAGTGTTGCTGTCGGGATTACGGCAGGAGCAGTTGCACTTATGCTGGAGTGGATTGTGTACCAGCTCGGGGAGAGCGGGATTGATTCTATACAGATTCGCAATCTTTTAGTTTTGGGAACAGATCGCAAGCCCGGCGAGACATATCCCAACCGAGAGTGGGGATACGGGGCTTTGAATCTATATGATGCATTTGATGCAATCAGGCGTATTTGACACATGAAGGGAGAAATGAAACATGGGAGACTTTTTTGAAGATTTAGGAAAACGAATTACAGAAACAGCAGGAGCAGTGACGAAAAAGACAGAAGAAGTTGTTGAGACACAGAAAATAAAAAGCCAGATCAGAGTGGAAGAACGAAATAAAGAAAGAGATCTGCAGCATCTTGGAAAGCTGGTTTATGACCGTTTCCAGAAAGGGGAAGTGATTGATACAGTATTTGTGGAGCTGTGCGAGGCTGTTGCACAACATGAGGACGCAGTTCAGTCCTATTTAAAAGAACTTGCGCAATTGAAGGGAATGGAACTTTGCAAGAACTGCAAAGGCGAATTGGAATCTGATATGGCATACTGTCCAAAATGTGGAACAAAAGTAGAAGAAGAGATACACTTTGACACAGAAGAAGCAGAAGAGACGGCAGCAGATGAGGGTGCAGATGACTCAGCCATGCAGACAGTAGAGGAGATAGAGACGGTTTCGGAAGAGGAAGTATAGATGCTGGCTGTAATTTTGACGCTTTTGATAGGAGTCTTATGTGGGATTGATTTATATTTTAAGTCATATATTGAGACTCATTACAAAGAGGGGGAAGAAAAGAAGATTCTCGGTGACAGAATCTCAGTTCGAAAAGTGCATAACAAAGGGATGGCGCTGAATAAGGGAGAAGAATATCCAAAAAGAGTGCGAATGCTATCGGGGATTGTGACTGCGTTGCTCGTGTTGTATTATGTTTTTCTGTTTCGGAAGAAAGGCGGATGGATGCGCAAAAAAGGAATTGCACTTGCCATTGCAGGAGGAGTGAGCAATACTTACGATAGATTTGTGCGAAAATATGTAGTGGACTATTTCGGATTTTGCACGAAGTGGAAAAAATTCGAAAAGATCACGTTTAACTTGGGAGATATGTTTATCTTTCTTGGCAGTATTCTAGTTGTGATATCTGAGATTTTTTCAAAAAAGCGATAAGAAAAAAGATGAGACCCGCGGGAAATCGCGGGTCTTTGTGCGGGTTCAGCGCTCTAAAATCTTTGGAAGAACATTTTTCGGAGTCTCTAAGAAAACAAGATTCGTTCTTACATCGGAATAATGAGGATTCTGGTGAATCACTACAATGGAGTTTCCACGGAAGTATTTGATATAGTTTTTATATGTATAGGATTCCAATGAGGTTCCAAGAAGCAGCAGCACATCAGCCTTTGCAATTTCGTCGGCAATTTTAGCGATGATCTCATGGTCAAGCATTTCTCCGAATAGTTTTACGTTTGGACGGATGATATGCCCGCATTCTTCGCAGAGTGGAACAGACGGAGATGTTTTTACAAATTCGACAGGATATTCTTTTCCACAATGTGTGCATATGTTTTTGTGAATGGTTCCATAAATATTATATACATGTTTACAACCGGCTTTTTCGGAAAGAGAAAAACTATTTTTAGAAATAATGGTCTGCAATTTTCCCTGTTTTTCAAGTTCGGCAAGTGCGTAGAACGTTTCGCTTGGTTCAAGATCTTTGTCTAATATCTCAGACTTGTAAAACTTAAAAAACTTTTCCGGTCTGGTGCTGAAATAAGCGCTGGAATAGATATATTCCGGTGAGTCGCCGTATCTGTTCTCGATATCGTAGGCGACGTCAAGAGAGAGTATGCCCGGATATCCACATTCTTTTAAGATTCCAGAACCACACAGGGCAACTGTATATCTGCTGGAATCTTAAATAGTATGGTTATATTGTCCTATGTTTTGTCAGAAAAGTCAATCAAATTTACAACTAATGTGTATGTATTTTTAACTATTTTCTAAAAGTAAAATGAATAATTGTGAGTAAACCAGAAAAGCTTTGGAGACCTCCAAAGCTTTTCTGATTACATTATATAGTTTACATTAACTGCCTGTTCCCCTCTGGGCCCTTGAGTAGTGTCAAAGGAGACTTGCTGTCCCTCTTCCAAAGTCTTAAATCCATTGGAAGCAATTCCGGAGAAGTGTACAAAGATATCCTTTCCGCTTTGTTCATTGGTGATAAATCCAAATCCTTTTTGTGAGTCAAACCATTTTACTGTACCTGTATTCATGTGAGGTACCTCCTAAATTATAATATTTGTAAATTAAATAGAAATAAAAAAACACATATTTTTGTAAGAAATCAAACGTGTTAATTGCTTACAAAAATATGTGATCAAATAAAACATCTAAATTACTTATTTATCATACCATGTAATTTTTGAAATGTCAAGAAAATTTTGAAAATTCTGAAAAAAGTCATAGCCTCCAACATTGGAGTACTATGACTTTTCTTTTCCGTCGATGAGATATTCATAGGAAACATGGAAAATCTCAGTGAATGCTTTTAATTCTACATCTGTGACGTAACGTTTATTGGTCTCAATTCTGGTAATCACATTTTTATCCATATCATATCCATTCAGTTGAAGTTGGTAGGCTAAGAGCCGCTGTGACATATTGTGCTGGCGGCGCAGTTCGATGAGCCTTTGGCTGATCAAATTTTTCTCCCCGGTAGATGTTTTTGGTTTTGGCATATTTCTAATCCCTCCTACAAATAGTGTGAGTAAAAACGTCTCACTTTTTGCACTTTTTTCTATTGAATTTTACATGGGATTAGGAATACAATCGGTTGTAAAAATGATACAAAAAATAAGGGAAATGAAAGAAAGAAGAAACTAAATGCTGCAGATGCGGTAAAAAATTGTTTATGTTGGCATTGAGTAAAGTGAAGGAAATAGAGTATAATGTTGTCCAGAAAGCAATGGAATTCAGAGACGGAGGCTTGTATATGAAACGAATATTAGTGATAGAAGATGACGAAATGCTGAATGCAGGACTTTGCTATAATCTTCAGATGGAAGGTTTTGAGGCGGCTCCGGCATTTGGAGCAAAGACGGCAGAAAAATTATGGAAAGAAAAATCATTTGACTTGATTTTGCTTGATGGCAATCTTCCGGACGGAGACGGATTTGCAGTCAGCAGAGAAATTCGAAAAGAAAGTAAAGTGCCAATTGTGTTTCTGACAGCGCGGGATATGGATGAAGATATGATTGAGGGCTTTGAAAACGGGGCGGATGATTACATTACAAAACCATTTAATATCAAAATTGTCATACAGCGGATCAAAGCGATCTTAAGAAGGTGTGAGGGCGATGACACGTTGGACAAAGTGTTGCAGTGTGGAAATCTGGCAGTTGATTTTGAGAGCCACACGGTGAAAAAGCACGGAAAGCTTCTGACATTAACACCCACAGAGTTTAAATTGCTGCACCGTTTTTGCCTGAATCCGGGACAGGTGTTGACAAGACAGATTTTGTTAGAAAAGCTGTGGGATCAGGATGGTAATTTTGTGGATGAACATACATTGACGATCAATATCAGCAGGCTTCGTGCCAAAATTGCAGATGAAGAATATGCATATATTAAGACCATTTACGGGGTTGGATATAAATGGATAGGAGAAAGCCATGAGTAGAAGTGAATGGGTGACTATTGTGGCAGCAATTGTTGTAGTTGTTATAATATCTGCCGGTCTGTGGTTTTATTTCCGGCAGCGGTTTGTCAGAATGGCGGAGAAAGTGGAAGATGCCATTGATGCGATTATCGATGGGAGAGAACTCAAAACAGAAGAACTGAATAAGGATACCTTATTTTCAAAAATCCAGTCGAAGCTTGAGCAGTTATCGAGGTGACAAAGTCTGCAGAGGAAAAGAATGTGAAGCAGAAAGAGGAGATGCAAAAAATGATATCAGATATCTCCCATCAGTTGAAGACGCCGATTGCCAATATCACGATGTACAATGACACGATTTTGAATCATGACCTTCCAGCAAAACAACAGTACAGGTTTCTGAAAATAATGCAAAAGCAAGTGGAAAAGCTGGATTTTCTTGTGCGCTCACTGATGAAAATGTCTCGTTTGGAGAACAGCATGATCAAGCTGAAAAAAGAGGAGAACAGTCTCTTTGATATGGTTGTGGAGGTTGTGGAGAATTTGTCGATTCCGATGGAAAAGAAGAAACTGGACCTTCAGATTGACTGTCCGCAAAACTTACGGATATGCTATGATCGGAAGTGGACAGCGGAGGCATTATTCAATGTGATGGACAATGCAGTCAAGTATACACCGGAATATGGGAAGATTCGGGTTGAGGCAGAGGTACTTGGAATGTTTGTACGTCTTTCGGTGAGTGACACCGGAATTGGAATTGCCCCGGAACATATGAATGATGTGTTTCAGCGGTTTTTCAGAGAGGAAAAGGTACACAATGAAAAAGGTGTCGGAATCGGTTTGTATTTGGCAAGAGAGATTATAACAAAGCAGGGCGGCTATATGAAGGTAGTCTCAAAGGAAGATGCAGGGAGTACATTTTCCATCTATCTGCCAAATGAGCAGGAAGAATTGTCTCAAAATTGAAATGATTCATCGGGCGTTTGAGATATTATTGAAATAATCAGATGCTAAGATAAAGACAGAATCAAGAAAAGGAGAGATGATGATGGCTGTTTTACAGACGATAGATTTAAAAAAATATTATGGGGAAGGTGAGAATCGGGTCAAGGCATTGGATGGCATCTGTTTAGAGATAGAAGAGGGGAAATTTACTGCGATTGTCGGAACTTCTGGAAGCGGAAAATCTACACTTTTACATATGCTCGGAGGACTGGATACACCAACATACGGAAGAGTGATTGTGGGCGGAAAGGATATTTCTAAGATGAAACCGGATGAGCTTACGATTTTCAGAAGAAGAAGGATTGGATTTGTATTTCAGAATTATAATTTGATGCCGATCTTGAATGTGTATGAAAATATCATTCTGCCAATTGAACTTGACGGGAATAGAGCGGATAAAGGATATATTGACAACATTATTACATTGTTGGGGCTGGAGAAAAAGTTGACTAGCATGCCGAATAATCTGTCGGGCGGACAGCAGCAAAGAGTTGCGATTGCAAGAGCCCTTGCGACTAAACCTGCGATTATTCTTGCCGATGAGCCGACAGGTAATTTGGACAGTAAGACAAGTCAGGATGTACTTGGTTTGTTGAAACTGACCGGAAATAAACTGAATCAAACTATCGTGATGATCACACATAATGATGATCACACATAATGATGAGATTGCACAGATGGCTGACCGTATCATCCGTATTGAAGATGGAAAAATCGTAGAAAGCAGGTGGTAGGGATGAAGCTTGAAAGCAACAATAATCAAAGAATTGTAAATCATCTGGCAAAACAAAGTGTGAAAGGTAATCGGATGCGCAACTTTTTCATTTTATTTACCATTGCACTTTCAGTGAGTCTGATCACGTTTATGGCACTGTTTACGATGGGCGTGCGAAAATCTTATGAAAGAAAAGTAGAACATATGCAGCATGTCATCTACTACGATGTGACAAAAGAGCAGCTTGGAAATCTTGCAAAGGATGAGCAGGTATCTTGTGTAGCAAAAATGAAGACGGGACCAAGTATTGAAGTGGAAGACTATATTTTAAGCTTTCAGTATATGGAAGAAAGCCGCAAAGAGCTGGAGATGCTGAAACTTTCCGAAGGAAAGATGCCGCAGAAAGAAGATGAGATTGCGGTTCCTAAATCATACTTAAAAAGGATTGGAAAGCCTGAAAAGCTTGGAACGAAGCTTTCTTTTACTTTTTTAGATGGAACGACGGAGACATTCACTGTCACAGGATTTTTGAAAGAGCAAGGAAAGTCAAAAGTATATTCCATTGTTTTATCTGAGCAGTACGCAGAGAATGGTTCGCAACTCTCGCAAGTACCATATACAGCACTTGTCCGGATTCATAATGCAAAACAATACGATCAGACCGGATTTTTAAATGAGATTCGTGACCTCGCAAGTAAGTATGGAATTGAGCGAAAACAGGTGAATGAGAACAATGCATTTTTAAAGACGCTTTCCGGAGACCCCAATGCTTTGCAGCAGACGGTGATGGTTATTGTGATCGGTATCGGAATTTTATTTGTCAGCGTTCTAGTAATCTACAGTGTATTTTATCTGTCGGTAATCGGAAGAATTCGTCAATTCGGTCAGCTTTCTACGATTGGCATGACAAGAAAGCAGATTCGGAAAATGATTCGAAGAGAAGGAATTTTGCTCAGTATGCGTGGAATTCCAATTGGTCTTTTATTAGGGGCAGCAGCGGCGTACTTGGCACAAAGGGATGGATGGGATTGGAAGAACACCATTGTGACCGCCATCGGTGTCACGATTGCTGATCTGATCACAGTGCTGATTTCTATTCGGAAACCTGCAAAGCTTGCGTCTGCGATCTCTCCAATAGAGGCGGCAAAATATTCCGGGGAGACCGAAAAACAGGGAAAAAAGGAGACGAAAAAACTTTACAGAAAGCTAAGCCCCATACGGCTTGCAAAACTCAATTCTGAGAGGAACCGAAAAAAATCAATGTTGACGATGATTTCACTCGGAGTGGGCGGTATTTTGTTTATGTTGGGAGCCACGTTTATAGAGGGAACCAGTCTGGATGAGTACGCAAGAAGCGGAGAATTTTCTTATGGAGAGTATCAGATTGGTTTTTCCTCTAATGCGGTAGAGACGATGGCACATGGAAGAACCGGAATACAGATGGGAGTTTATCAAACAGATAGAACAAATTGAAGGGGTGAAAAAAGTACATCGTTTTGAGCGGGCAGAGGTAAAATGGGAGGCAAACGGAGAAAATGTGGATGATTCGGTAAACACCTTTTCTGAAAAGATATTAAAAGATATGAATCGGGCAATGGGAACCAGTTTGGACTATGCCGAGATGGCACAAAAGAAAGAACTGATCATAAACAAGAATGATCTAGTGCAGGAATTATTCGGATGGGAGTTTGCAGTCGGGGATAAAATAGAAATTACGTTCTTTAATGGGACAGAAAATGTTACGGAGGAATTTACCGTTGCAGGGATTCTGCCAAGTGATTATGAGGAGCCATCTCCGAAGTGGCAGTGGCTGATTCTGCCGGAACAAAGTGTGAAAGAGATTATGGGAAACATAAATCTCACAGATTTGTTGAGTGTATCTACGGAAAAAGAGAAAGAAAAAGCGGTGGGGAAAGCTATCCGGGAACTTGTGGAGGAGAATCCTCTACTTGCAATGGAGACAATCGAGGAGGAAAGAGACAAAGTGGAAGAACAATTCCACATGCTGCATGGAACGATGCTTGGGTTGTCTGCGTTTATTATTTTATTCAGTCTTTTAAATCTTTTGAATACACTGATCACCAATATGGTCACAAGAAAACAGGAATTTGCGATGCTGCACTCCATCGGAATGTCGGAAAAACAATTATATCAGATGGTACAGAGTGAAGGAATTTTGTTGGCTGGCGGAAATGTCCTGCTCACCTTGGTGGGAAGAACACTTGGCGGAATCGGTATGATTGAGATTATGAGACATTTTGAAGCGGAATATATGCACTATCATTTCCCACTGTGGTATTTCCTTGTGTATACGGTCCTGCTTGTAGTGATTCCGATTATTGTGGCGAGAGTTGTATTCCATTTCTTCAAAAAAGAGGCATTGGTAGAACGGATTCGGAACAGTGATTAAAACAGAGGCGATGCTACATCGCCTCTGTCTCTGTCTGCCAGTCTTGAATCTGTCCTAATATAATGTTCATGAGACTGGTGCGCGCCTCCACGCTCGCCCAGGCAATATGCGGTGTGATCAGCAGCTTTTTACTGTCTTTGATCCGAAGGAGCGGATTTGTTGCACACATTGGTTCGGTGCAGAGCACATCCAGACCGGCGGCTGCAATCTGACCGGATTCCAGAGCATCAGCAAGATCTTCTTCCACGACAATCGGGCCACGGCCAAGATTCAGAAAGATGGCAGGAGGCTTCATTTTAGAAAGCGCTTTCGCATCAATTAAATGCTCTGTGTTTGGAGTGAGTGGAGCATGCACGGAAATGATATCGGAGGTGGCAAGGAGTGTGTCAAAATCTGTCCGTGTATATCCATCCTGTGTGTTGCTTCCGGAGGTAGAATAATAGATTACATTTGCACCGAATGACTTTGCAATATCTGCGACCCTTCGTCCAATATTACCAAGTCCGATAATTCCCCAGGTCTTTCCATGAATCTGGCAGAAACGCTCTGCAAAATGGGTAAAAATGGTGTCGTCAACGTAGCGTTCCTCTTTTACATAATCATCGTAGTATCTGAGCTTTTCTAAAAGATAGAACAACATGGCAAATGTATGTTGCGCAACGGATTCTGTTGAATATCCGGCAACATTGCGCCATGCAATATTGCGTCTGGCAAGGTAATCCTTGTCGAGATTATTGGTTCCGGTTGCAGTGACGCAGACGAGCTTTAAATTGCGGGCAGTGCCGATGGTATGCTCATTCACCTGAACTTTGTTCAGGACGAGTACGTCTGCATCGATCACGCGCGCAGGGACTTCTTCTGAGGAAGAAAAGTCATACTTGACCACTTCGCCCAGTTCCTCATATCCGGATAAGTCGATATCGTCTCCGATCGTCTTCGCATCTAAAAAACAATTTTCATGGAAAAATTCCTCCTTCTGTTTTGGTCGTTTTTATTTATTATAGAAAAAACATCGGGAAAATGCAAAATGATTTTTCCGTTTGCGATTGGGAGGAAGTGTGATACAATTGTTATGGACTTTTAGAACACAAAAAGGAGCTGAGGAAAAGATGATACAAGATATAGAACCATATGTTTATAATAATGCATATGATCCAAAAGCACCGGATAAAGACAGTTTTGTGCTTTACTGTCACGATATGGAAGTGCTTGTGAAATATGAAGGGAAAGAGATAGCATTTCCAACATTTGGTGAGTTGGAAAAATTAAATCCAGATATTTATGAGCAGTATACGTATCTGTTTTCAATTGACCAGATGAGATTTTATTTGACAGAACATCTCACTTACGATGCAGCAGGTAATTTTCAGATGATACATAAGGAGCAGTTCAGACATGCAAAACCACGGCATCTGGCATTTGCAGGAATTACGGGATTCCAGCTTTATAATTGGTATAAAAGCAGAAAATACTGTGGCAGATGCGGAAAACCGTTGAAGAAAGATCAAAAAGAGCGGATGTTATACTGTGAGAATTGTCATCAGATGGAATATCCGAAGATTTCGCCGGCGGTCATCGTCGGAGTCACAGATGGGAACCGGATTTTGATGTCAAAATATGCGGACCGTGATTATAAAAAGTATGCACTGCTTGCAGGGTTTACCGAGATTGGAGAGACGATTGAAGAGACGGTAAAACGTGAGGTGATGGAGGAAGTCGGGCTGAAAGTAAAAAATATCAGGTTTTACAAAAGTCAGCCATGGTCCTTTACGGATACGCTTTTGATGGGATTTTTTGCGGATTTGGACGGAGACTCGGAAATTACATTGGACCAAGAGGAGCTGGCATTGGCGGAATGGTTCGAGCGGGAAGAGATTCCTGTGACAGAAAGAAATATCAGTCTGACAAATGAGATGATTTTGGCTTTTAAAAATTCCATAATTTAGGCGTAATAGTATTGACAGTTTTTTTATAGAAGAGTATAGTAATATTTAGAAGAGCATTTGCGAATTATATCTGTATGATTCGTAGGTGCTTTTTGTTTGGAAAAAAAGATGGTAAAAGATGGCATATGATATAGAAAGGGGCGGTATGAGTTATATGAGACCGGGTAAAGTAAAAGAAGTTGGATTGGATATAGTGGCAGATATAGTAGGAAGTTTTTTTATTGCAGTGGGGGTTTATAATTTTGCGGTCGCGTCCGGGTTTCCGGTAGCAGGTATTTCCGGTATTGCGATTATATTTTATCATTTCTTTGGGATTCCGATTGGTGTTATGACGGCAGTCTTAAATATTCCTATCATTATCATCTGTTATAAGCTGTTGGGAAAGACCTTTTTGCTGAAATCCTTAAAGACGATGGTGATTTCTACGATTTTTATGGACGTTGTCGCTCCGATGTTTCCGGTATATGAGGGAGACTTGATGCTTTCCTGCATTTGCATGGGCATTTTTTCAGGACTTGGGTATGCACTTATTTATCTAAGAGATTCTTCCACAGGTGGTGCAGATTTCGTCATTATGGCGATTCGAGTTTTGAGACCACATCTGTCACTTGGAAAAATTATTATTGTATTGGATTTTGCGATTGTACTTACAAGTGGTGTGCTGATCGGTGGAAATGTGGATAAGATTATCTATGGTTTGATCTCAACTTATATTTTGTCGGTAGTAGTCGATAAGGTCATGTATGGTATGGATGCGGGAAAACTCACATTGATTGTGACAGAACATGGTCAGGAAGTTGCGGATAAGATTGATGAACTGACACAGAGAGGCTCTACACTGCTAAAAGGAGTGGGAAGCTACTCAAAAGAAGAAAAACAAGTTGTGATGTGTGCATGCAGCAGCAAGCAGATGCACATGGTACAAAAAGCGGTAAAAGAAGTGGACAGAGCGGCATTCTTAGTGACGATGGAATCAAATGAAGTGCGCGGGGAAGGATTCAAACCGCATTGATAATATAGAAACGGGGAAGCATTACGCTTCCCCGTAGTTGTTTTTATTTTGCATATAATTTTACTAATTCTACAACCATATCTGTTGCAAGATCCATTCCTTCAACTGTGATGTGTTCATATGGTCCGTGATATCCGTGACCGCCTGTTCCAAGATTCGGACAAGGAAGTCCTCGGAAACTTAGCTGGCATCCATCTGTACCGCCGCGAATTGGAATTACAAGTGGTGTGATTCCGGCAGCTTTTGCGGCAAGTTGGGCATTTTCAATCAGGTGCATGCAGGTTGCAACCACTTCTGCCATATTGCGGTATTGCTCTGTGAGTGTCAGACGCACAGTTCCTTCACCCCACTTTTCGTTCATGATCTTTTCAATATGTCTCAAAGTATTCTTTCTTGCCTCAAACAGAGAAGCGTCATGGTCGCGCACAATATAGTGCAGTGATGCAGAGGCAACCTCTCCTGTCATACTCATCAGATGATAGAATCCTTCATAATCTTCTGTGTCACGAGGAGTCTCTGTGCCAGGAAGCAAAGAATTGATCTCCATAGCAACAAGGCTTGCGTTGATCATGGCATTCTTGCTGGAACCTGGATGTACGTTAAAGCCTGTAATCTCAAAATCTGCTTTGCAGGCATTAAAGTTCTCATATTGAATCTCACCTTCTGTGTCTCCGTCTAAAGTAAATCCAAAGTCTGCATCAAAATTTTCTACATTGAAGCTTTGTGCGCCAGTACCAATCTCCTCATCCGGTGTGAATGCAACACAGATCTGTCCGTGTGGAATATTTTCTGTGATGATTCGCTCTAACATAGTCATAATCTCAGCGATACCGGCTTTGTCGTCTGCTCCTAAGACGGTTGTTCCGTCTGTTGTGATCAGAGTGCGTCCTTTTAAAGAAGGAAGGTGAGGGAAGTCTTTCACGCTTAATACGCGACCGCTTGCTCCGAGTACAAGGTCTTCTCCGTTGTAATTCTCTGTGATAACAGGTGTGATATCGTGATCGCAGAAATCAGATACCGTATCCATATGTGCGATAAATCCGAGTTTGACAGCGTTCTCGTAACCCGGTGTGGCAGCTAATTTTCCATAGACAAAACATTTTTCATCGACATACGCATTGTCGATGCCAAGTGCCTTTAACTCTTCTACTAAAATATTTGCCAAATCGAATTGGCATTGTGATGAAGGAACGGTCTCGGTGTTCTCATCACTCGGTGTACGTACTACGACGTATTTTAAAAGTCGCTCGTAAGCTCTCATTGTGATACATCTCCTTTTCTAGTGATGTCATTATTATAGACAATTTTATATAGAATAACAAGGGAAAAGTGTGTATAATAGGGGAGAATAGAAATGTAAAAGGATCGGATAGAGATGGGAAATAAAATGACAATCAATGATATTGCGCAGCTGTCTGGGGTGGCAAAAAGTACGGTCTCTCGTTACCTGAATGGTGGCAGTGTACGGTATGAGACCGGTCAGAAAATAAAGAAAGTAATTGAGGAGAATCACTATGAGCCGAATGTATTTGCAAGACTGAGTGCAAAGAACAGTCAGATTATCGGACTCGTTGTGCCGGGATTTAACTCGGTTACAACACCGCGTCTTGTAGAAGTGATCGTGGCATATTTGAAAAAATCAGGTTATACGCCGATGATCATGCATACAGGAAATGATTTAGAAGAAGAAGTACGGTGTATGGAAAGACTCAAAAGAATGAATGTAGATGGGATGATGGTATTGTCAACCGGTATCACGGACCGGCATCGGGAGATTGTAGAACAGTCGGAGATTCCAATCCTGTTTTTGGGGCAACGGTTTCCATATGGGAGCTCAGTTGTATACGATGACTATCATGCAGGTCTGGATGCGGGAAAATATCTGGGAAGCAAAGGAGTTCGGGATGTAGTTGTATTCTGGGTGGGAGAAGAAGACCCTGCTGTTGGAAAAGAGAGAAAACAAGGTGTGGCAGATGGACTGCAGTCGTGCCAGGTTCCACAGATCGAGTTGGTGGAGACGACGTTTTTCTACGAGGATGCAGTGAAAAATATGGAAAGATTATTACAGGAGAGAGCACTTCCGGATGCAGTTATCTGTGCGACAGACAGAATCGCAGAGGGAGTGTACAAAGCGCTGGCAAAGAGAAATATTGCGATCGGAAAAGAAGTGTCGGTTATGGGATTTGGCAATTATGAGACAAGTGAACTTCTGACGCCGCCACTGACTACCGTTGCATTTGACTGGGAGAACTGGGGAGAAGTCAGTGCGGAGACGATCATTCAGATGATACAGGGGAAACCAGTGAGCAGAGTACAGATTATTCCGTATCATTTGGTAGAAAGAAAAAGTGTAAAACAGGCAAGATAGATTGTGCGAAAAGAGTTCGAGTTCGAACTCTTTTTGTGTATTTTATACAAAAAAAAGAGTGTATTTTTGGAACCGATTCCAAAAATGTTTTTTATCATATATGTTTATTGACATTTGTTAATGTAGAAAATATAATATGTATAAAAGAAACCGGTTCCAAAACATAGGAGGTAATAAAATGAACAAATCAGAAGAGTATCTGAAAATTTCGGAAGAAATTGTGAATGGTGTAGGAGGAATGGATAACATTCAAGGTTCTGCACACTGTGCAACAAGACTTAGAATTGTCTTGAAGGACAATGATAAAGCGGATATGGAAAAATTAGAAAATATCAATAAAGTAAAAGGGGCATTTGTGGCAGGGAACCAGCTGCAGCTTATTTTCGGCGCAGGAACGGTAAACGATGTCTATGAAGTGTTTGCAAAATATACGCATACAGAAAATATGTCTCTTGGGGAATTAAAAGAAGAAAGTGCAAAGAAACAAAACCCGGTTCAGGCAGTGGTAAAGGCATTGTCGGATGTATTTATCGGAATTATGCCGGCACTGTTGGCGGCAGCGCTTCTTATGGGACTGACAGGTGTGCTTGGAGGTCTGGAAGTTGTTCAAAAATACGATACACTATATGCGATCAATAAACTGGTGAGTCTCGCATCCAACGGAATTTTCTCTATTTTACCGATGGCAGTCTGCTATTCAGCAACCAAGCGATTTGGCGGAAATCCGGTGCTTGGTATGGTTGTAGGAGCGATTATGTTAGATGGATCTTTGGCAAATGCATATCAGGCAGCACAGGGACTGGCACAGCCGGAAATCATCAGTTTGTTTGCATTCAAGATTGAATTGGTGGGATTCCAGGGCGGAATTATTATCGCGCTTATGATGGGATATGTGGTTGCAAAGCTTGATGTCTTTTTCAACAAAAAGATACCGGATGTGATCAAACTTTTAGTCGCGCCATTGCTGACGGTGTTTATTTCTACCGTTCTGTTATTTACAGTTATCGGACCAGTGGGAAGAATTCTTTCTAATGGAATTACAGATGCAATGGTATGGGGAACGAACAACCTTGGAGTATTCGGTTATGCACTGTTTGCAGGAATTCAGCAGCTGGTAGTTATTACGGGACTGCATCATATTATCGGCGCCGTGGAAGCGCAGCTCATTGCAAGTACGGGAACGAACTTTATCAATCCACTGATGTCAGTTGCTCTGATGGGACAAGGTGGAGCTGTGCCAGGATATCTGGCAGTAAACTGGAAAAATTTAAAAGCCAGGGAATTGTGTATTCCAAGTTTCCTCTCTACGTTATTTGGAATCAGTGAGTCGGCAATCTTTGGGGTAAACTTAAGATATCGTTATCCTTTGATTGGAGGATGTATCGGCGGTGCTGCGGCAGGTGCGTATGTGTATTTCTCAAAATTGACGGCATTTGGATTCGGAACAACTGCTGTTCCGGGAATTGCGATTGCAAACCCGGCAAATCACGGATATCTGAACTATATTATCGCACATTTGATCGCATTGGCGATCGGAGCGATCTGCACAATCTGTTTTGGAAAAATAGCAGGGAAAAAGAGTCACAAATAAGATAAAAGTAGAAGGAATAGAAGGTTATATATTATGATGAACAGAGAAGATTATGTAGAGCAAATACCGGATTATCAATATATGAGAGAGACGGTGAAGAAAGATGAGAACCGCTTACATTTTCACCTGATGCCGCCGACCGGTTGGATGAACGATCCAAATGGATTGTGTGAGTTTCAGGGCATCAATCATATTTACTTCCAATACACCCCGTTTTTGGCAGGCTGGGGAACGAAACTATGGGGACATTATACGACAACAGACTGGATTCATTTTCAGGAGTGCGAGCCGTTCCTGTTTCCGGATTGTGACTGGGACAGAGACGGTGTATACAGTGGGTCGGCATTTGTGGACGGAGACAAAATCCATTATTTTTACACCGGAAATGTAAAATTGCAGGACAAGGACTACGATTATATATTAGAAGGAAGAGAGCAGAATACGATTCATCTGGTAAGTGAGGATGGCGTGCATGCAGGTGAAAAACAACTTGTGATGACGAATGCAGACTATCCGGCAGATATGTCAAAGCATGTGAGAGACCCGAAAATATTTGCGAAGAACGGCAGATATTATATGGTTCAGGGAGCAAGGGATTGTGAGTCAAAAGGCTGTGTGCTTCTGTTTGAATCAGAAGATTTGATGACATGGAAGTATTTTGACCGGATTGCGCCGGAAGAAAAATTCGGCTATATGTGGGAATGCCCGGATTTGTTTGAAGTAGATGGACAGGAAATCTTGATTGCATGCCCGCAGGGGGTTCCAAAGAGCGGACATGATTATCAGAATGTGTATCAATGCGGATATTTCCCGATTGAGATGGATTTTGAAAATAAGAAATATAAACTTGGGGAATTTCATGAATTGGATAAAGGGTTTGACATCTATGCCACACAGACGTTTCCTGATGAAAACGGCAGAAGAATTCTGATTGGCTGGATGGGAATTCCTGATGCGGATTATGACAATGATGCAACAGTGGAATATGATTGGATCCATGCACTGACAATGCCGAGAGTTTTAACATATCAAGATGGAAAACTAATACAGAAGCCATTAGAAGAACTAAAAAGTCTGAGAAAAAATAAAATGGTCACAAGTATTACATCTTTTGGTGAGTGGACGACGACAGACTGCTGTTTTGAGTTGTCTGTAAAGAGAGACGATGAGAATGCTGCGATGATACTCGGTCTCAGGGACGATGTGACTTTGACTTACAAGGATCACATTCTGAAGCTGGAACTTGGAAAAAGCGGGCATGGAAGAAAACAGCGCACAGTGAAGCTGGATAGTCTTAAGAATATGAGTGTGTATTCAGATACTTCTGCCATTGAGATTTTTATTAATGATGGTGAGGAAGTGATGACGACAAGAGTATACAGTGAGAAATTGAACCAGAAAGTAAGATTTTTACAGTCTGAAACAGATGGCGAGATAGAGGTATACGATCTTGGAAGTTTTGTGATGGAGTAGTGACAAAATAGTTGACAATATATTGACCATATAGTCTATTATTTGTATAATAGACTATATGGTTTATTTTATTGGAGGGATTATTGTGAAACAAAGTGAAAAAACAAAACGAACAAAAGAAAAAATTATGGCGGCTGCAATGGAAGAATTTGGAACCAAAAGCTATGATGCGGCATCGCTCAATACGATGTGCATTGAAAATCAGATTTCAAAAGGTTTGATTTATCACAACTTTAAGAATAAAGATGAGCTGTATTTGCAATGTGTCGGGCAGTGTTATGCACAGATGACGGAATATTTACAAAGGACAGAGGGCGATTTTACGGACGTACAAAGTGAATTGCAGGAAATATTACATTCCAGACAAGTATTTTTCGCAGAGAATCCGTATTGCTGCAATATATTCTTTGACAGTATCCTGCAGCCTCCGAAGCATCTCCAAGGGGATATCCGGCAGTTGAAAAAGGGATATGACACGTATCTTGCAGAACGGTATCGAAATCTGCTCGGGCGTCTGGAACTGAGAGAAGGAATTTCAGAAGATTTTGCGCTAGAATATTTTATTATGTTTCAGGAAATGTTTAACAGATATTTCCGCGAGAAATCGGATAAAGACAATGAAATAAAATCGGTTATAGAAAATCATGAATCAAAATTAGAACAAATGCTGAATATTATGTTATATGGAATCGCAAAAGAGACAGGAGGAGTGGATACAAAATGTTAGTACAAATATTACGTTTATTGATTATGGTAATTCTTGCGTTGGGCATCGGAAAGCTGGTTTCCAAATTAAAATTGCCGTCCATTTTGGGATGGCTGATTACGGGGATGTTTTTCGGACCGCATGCGTTTGCAGTGATGAATCAGGAAACTTTGGATGCAGGCTGGTATCAGATTGTCGTACATGTATTGGAATGTGCAGTCGGTCTTATGATTGGAACGGAACTTGTCTGGAACAAAATCAAACGTTCCGGAAAATCGATTGTCATCACAACACTTACGCAGTCACTGGGAACATTTTTTGTTGTCTCGTTGGTATTCGGCGTGGTATTCTATTTATCGGATATTCCGGTCTATCTAGCGTTTGTTTTTGGAGGAATCGCGTTGGCGACTGCGCCGGCACCGGCATTATCGATCGTCAGAGAGTTTAACACAAAAGGACCAGTTACCGGAACACTGATTCCGACGGCTGCGCTGGATGATATTGCAGGATGTATTGTGTTCTTTACGACAATTGCAATCGTTGCGGGGAATCTGTCGTCAGGTGAACTTCCGGCGTATATGATTGCCTTGGTTGTGATTCTTCCGTTAATAATAGGAGCGGTGACAGGATTTTTTGCAGGAATGCTATTGAAAAGAGAACAGAATGCATTTGCAACGATGGCTACCTTAATCGGGATGATTTTAGTGACATCGGCTGTTGGATTTGTGTTTAACCATTTCGTGATGCCAAGCCCGGTTTTGAACTTTATGTTGATGGGAATGGCTTTTTCAGCGGCATTTTCTAATATGGTTACAGAGGAGAGACTGGAACAGATTATGCAGGGATTCAACCCAATTTTAGGAATCGCAATGATTATTGTGATCTTGAATCTTGGAGCTCCGTTGGACTATCATTTGATTTTAGGGGCAGGTATGTTTACTGCAATTTATATCATTGCCCGTGCTGCAGGTAAATATTTTGGGGCATATTTTGGAGCGAGTGTTACAAAATCACCTGAAAGTGTCAAAAAATATCTTGGACTTACCCTTTTGCCGCATTCAGGAGTATCACTTGTGTTTACTGGAATTGCAGTGTCTGTATTAGCAGGACCGGCATCGGATTGTGCGAAAATTATTCAGGGAACAATTGCGGCAGCGGCGGTAATCAATGAAATCATCGCTGTAATTGCAGCTAAAAAAGGATTTGAATGGGCTGGTGAAATGCAATAATTATAGACTATGAATTAAAACGAGAGGAATGGTGAAGATTATGAAACGATTTTTAGATTGTACGGCGTCAGATTTTGAGAATATGAAGAAGAAAGAACTTCTTGAGGCAATTTCCGCAAGTGAGGGAAGAGTTCTTGTGTGTGAGACAATCGGGATATTACAACCGATGCTGGGGGATGTGACAAACGCAGAATTTGTGGCGTCGATGGGAGCAGATATGATTCTTTTGAATATGTTTGATGTCAATCATCCAGTGATTCAGGGATTGCCTAAGACAGAGGATAGAGAAGTTATTCGAAAAATAAAACAATTGACGGGAAGACCTGTCGGAATTAATTTGGAGCCATTGGAACAGGGAAAAGAAAGCAGCGTTGAGACAAATGAGATGTGGAAACTTTCCGGCGGACGTGTAGCGACACTTGAAAATGCAAAAACAGCAGTGGAAATGGGCGTGGATTTCATTGTGCTAACCGGAAATCCGGGAATTGGGGTCACAAATGCGGCGATTACGGATACCTTGAAGCTTTACAGAGAGCATTTGGGAGAACAGGTGGTGCTGATTGCCGGGAAAATGCATGCGTCCGGAATTTTATCTGAGTGTGGAGAACATATTTTAACGGAAGCAGATGTACGTGCTTTCGCAGAGGCAGGAGCTGATATCATCTTGCTTCCGGCGCCTGGAACAGTGCCGGGGATTACGATGGAATATGTGAGAAGTCTGGTAGTGTGCGCGCACAGTCTTGGAAAGATGACACTGACAGCAATCGGAACCTCTCAGGAGGGAGCGGACACAGATACGATAAAAGAAATTGCGTTAATGTGTAAGATGACAGGAACAGATCTGCATCATCTTGGAGATGCGGGATATGGCGGAATGGCTTTGCCTAAAAATATTTTGGAATACGGAAAGGTTATCCGTGGAATCCGCCATACCTATCACCGTATGGCCGTTTCCATCCGAAGATAGAGGGAGATAAAAATCATTCAAAAAAGCGGTCAATGAAAGACCGCTTTTCTCTATCTCTTTCTCAGTCTGTGAATGATATTTTTTATTCCCACAGCAACAAATGTAAAAAATCCACTCAATAAGCATAAAAAGCCAATAGGAATTAAGAAAAAGTTTTCATGCAAAATTCCCTGTGCATCAATATATTCAACTGACACAGCCTTTAGAAAAATGCAGGCGATCCCAATACACAATAATATGCCGCCGATTGATATTGAAATTAAGTTGATCTTTGCTCTGCTCGTCTCGTTACCGTCTTTGATTAGTTTTTCTGTTAGATTATTCATCGTATTACCTCCTAATATTAAATCGTCAAGCGAAACGGAAAATAATCTGGACATAGATATAATCAATTCCAGGTCAGGCAAATTTTTATTGTTTTCCCAATTTGAAATAGCTTGTCTTGAAACACCTAATTGTTCAGCCATTTGCTCTTGAGTTAATTTCCTTTCTAACCGCATTTGTTTAATTTGTTTTCCAAAGTCCATTGTAAATTACCTCTTTCTGCTACAAGTTATTTTCTGCTTGCTTGATCTTGAAATCATCATAAGCGAAACCATGCTTTTTTATCAAGCAAGGCGTACTTGCATCCTGATTTTTTAGGGCAAACGATGCTTGCAATCCTTATAAATACTGGGATTGACAGCTTTATAAAGATTATTATATCATTTTTGCAGTATCTCGGCAATCAGGGTATCTATATACTTCTGCTCAGACACCTTTGTTGACAAGTGTTTGCGTAGTAACTATAATGCAATATGCAACCATAGTTGTTAAGAAACAATCGTCAATTCAAACAGTTTCAAAATGTTTGAAGAGAATGGGAGAATTACAGTATGGAGATTAAGAAAATACTACAAAACAAAGCACCGCAAGTTGCTATGAAACATCTTATGTCAGATGAAGTTATGGATCTGATCCATAAAAATATGAAACCAAGAGACACTATAATGGCATATTATCACTGTGCGATTATGGAAGTTGAGACAAAATTTAAAGTGCTAAATGAACAGTTTTCATTGGAATATGGCCGGAATCCAATTGAATCCATAAAGTCCAGAACAAAATCGATGGAAAGTCTGGCAAAGAAGATCAGGGATAAGAATATTCCGCTGTCCATAGATGCGATTGAGGAGAACATCAATGACATTGCAGGAGTAAGAGTCATATGTTCGTTTTGTGAAGATATCTATATGTTGGCAGATTGTTTGCTTAAGCAGGATGATATCACGCTTATAGAAATGAAAGATTATATTAAAAATCCTAAACCGAACGGATATCGTTCGTTGCATCTGATTATTTCGGTGCCGATTTTTCTTAAAGATGAGAAGCGGGATATGAAAGTAGAAGTACAGCTTCGAACAATTGCCATGGATTTTTGGGCAAGTCTGGAGCATAAAATCAGATATAAGAAAAATCTTTCAGATGACTTGCAAAGAGAGCTGGCAGAGGAATTATTGTACTGTGCAAATCAAAGTGCGGAATTGGACCTGAAAATGCAGGGGATTCGAAATAAGCTATAGAACATAAAAGTGGGAGACTATCAAAAGTGATAGCTCCTTTTATGTTTGGAACGGTATAGCTAGAACAGTGACAATGCTATTTTACAGAAGAGAAGAACAGGAGGATAAAGGTCATGGCTATGAAATTAACAATGTTGGGAACAGGTAAAGCATTGGTGGCAGAATGTTATAATACTTGTTTTGTCATGGAAGAAAACAAAAAATATTTTATGGTTGATGGAGGCGGTGGGAATACTATTCTGCATCAATTAAAATCTGCAGGTTTTAACTGGATGGATATGCGTGAAATATTTGTTACTCATAAACATATAGACCATTTAATGGGGATTATCTGGATGGTTCGTATGATCTGCCAGTTTATGCGTCAAGGGAAATATAAGGGAGAGGCAAATATATATGGACATGAGGAAGTTATAAATATTATCCGTGATATGTCAGAGAAACTTTTACTTTTAAAAGATACGAAGTTTATTGATGAACGTTTACATTTTATTACAGTTATAGATGGTGAAAAAAGAATAATCAATGGAAGGAACGTAACCTTTTTTGATATTGGCTCAACCAAAACAAAACAGTTTGGGTTCTGTATGGAAATGGACCATCAGAAAAAACTGACTTGCTGCGGAGATGAGCCGTACAATCCATGCGAAGAAGCATATATAAAAGAGTGCGAATGGCTTTTACATGAAGCCTTTTGTTTAGATTCTTAACAGGCTATGAAAAAGGGATTGCAGGACATGAGGTTGTGGCAATCTTCGATAA
>MJGMH1__coassemble_1953_pt1 | contig 41352 bp, 50 predicted proteins | sample MJGMH1__metabat2_high_PE_009 | metagenome-assembled genome bin MJGMH1 | reverse complement strand
TGCGTTTCTTTCGTGGTGCCATAAGTGCTGTACTCATCCTTTATCATTTCCTTTCGATTAGTGTATCGCACTTTTACATAAAAATAAACGGCATCTGAGCAGATGTTTTCTCAGATGCCGTTTGTAAATTACAATTCCTCAATATCTATCATCTTTCCATCACTCCAGATTCTTTCCAAATCATAGAAAAGACGATTTTCTTTATCAAAGACATGTACAATCACTTCGCCGAAGTCCAATAATACCCAGCTTCCAAGTCCATAGCCTTCTCTTTGTTTTAACGCGAATCCAGCTTTCTCAAGCTCTTCTTCTACACTGTCTACCATAGCATGTACTTGGCTGTCATTGGTTCCGTTTGCGATAATAAAATAATCTGCCAAAACTGATACGTTTGAGATATCAATGACTTTGATATCTTCTCCTTTTTTATCAGCTAATGCTGCACAGGCTATTTTCGCCATCTTTTTTGACTCTTCCATCTTTAAATTCTCCTTTCATTGTAGTACAGATATGTCTGTTCTGTCAGAGGATCAATCACTTCACTTTTGCTCTTCAAATACTCTAATGAGGCACAAAGAATCGTATAAAGGCACTCATCAATATCTGCAAATGCCAAACGTCGAATCTCCTGCAAATCAGGCGCCTCGCATCTTCCCGGTTCAATATAATCCGCAATATAAATAATCTTGTCCAGCAATGTCATATGCGGGCGACCGGTTGTATGGCAGGAAATCGCATCAAGAATTTCTGTATTCTCTATCCGATATATCTCTTTTGCCAAATATGCTCCTAATTTTGCATGTAAAAGTCCAGGATTTTTCTGCTCTGCCTCAGAAATGTTTAAATTATATTTTTTGCATAATTCTATTTTTTGAGCAGATGGAATACATTTCGCACAATCATGCAAAAGCCCTGCGATCATGGCATCTTCCAAATCAGCCTCATACCGCATCGCAAGTGCGCCTGCAGTATACATAACACCAAGCGTATGCTCATACCGATTCTGATCCAAATGCATCTTTACTTCTTCCTTTATTTTACGTATTGTCAACTGCTTCATTTTGTTCTTCCTCAAATAAATGTTTTTCTGTAATATACTTTTCAACTGCCTCTGGTACAAATTCGCTGATCGGAAGTCCTTCTTTGATTCTTTTTCGAATATCACTGGAAGAAATTTCCACATCCGGAGTATTCATAAGACGGATATCACATTCATATTTTCTTGCTAAATAATGAATCTGACTTAACATCTCCTGTGTTCCTTTACCATTGCGATATGCTGCTAAAAGAATACAGGTTCTCAGCAATTTTTCCGGATGTACCCATTTTTCGATAGAAAATAAAGAATCTGCACCAATAATAAAATAGAATTCATGTTCCGGATATCGGTCTTGAAAGTACTGCATCGTCTGATAGGAATAGGAAATCTCTTTTCTTTCTACTTCATATTTTTCCAGGCGAAAATACACATATGGCTGAATTGCTTTTTGTACCATCTCTACCCGGTTCACAGTCATAGACTCAATGGCAGTACTCGACTTATGCGGTGGATTTCCGTTTGGCAGGAACCATACCTGATCGAGTCGAAAAAGTTTATATGCATAATTTCCAAGCATCAAGTGTCCATTATGAATGGGATCGAATGTCCCTCCCATAATTCCAATCTTCATATTATTTCCTCTTTCATGCTTCACTACGGAAGTACGATTTTCTTCTTATCGTCTTTTCCTTCTTTGTATAACACAATCTTTTTGCCTATTACCTGAACAACCTGGGAGCGGGTACGTTCTGCCAAAATCTGTGCAATTTCTTTCGGATCATCGGCACAGTTTTGAAGTACATTGATTTTAATTAATTCTCTGGCTGTCAACGCTTCTGCAATCGCGTTGGTAAGTTCTGGAGTCATGCTTGATTTTCCAACCTGAAAAATCGGATCCATAACCATTGCAAGACTTTTCAAATACGCTCTCTGTTTTGATGTCATGATTTCCCTCCTCTCTTATTTATAATAATCGAATTGTAACCCGTACATGCGCACTGTATCGCCTTCTTCAATTCCTGAAGCTTCCAATTCATCTAGTATTCCTGTATCCTTCAGGAATTTTTGGAAGAATGCAAATCCTTTTTCTGAGTCTAAATTTGTGTATCCAAGCATCTTTTCAATCTTAGGCCCTTCCACTACATACATGCCATCTTCTTTTTCCACTGTATATGGCAGATCAATATGAATGAGCTCCTCTTCTGGGAAGTATTCCTGCTCGAAAGTAATCGGAGCCTGTTCTAATTGTTTCAACTGATCATTTACATAATACAAAAGCTCTTTGATTCCTGCGCCAGATACACCGGAAATTGCGAATACCTTTACTCCCTTTGGTTCAAATTCTGCCCGGATACGCTCAACTGGATCTTCGTCCTCTGAGTATATCAAATCTGTCTTATTTGCTGCAACGACTTGAGGCCGTTTTGCAATCTCAGGATTATATGCTTCTAATTCTTCATTAATCTTATAAATGTCATCAACCGGATCACGTCCCTCCGATGATGCAGCATCCACTACGTGAATCATCATCTTTGTACGCTCGATATGACGTAAAAATTCATGTCCAAGTCCAACACCTTCTGAAGCCCCTTCAATCAGTCCGGGAATATCAGCTATAACAAAACTTTCCCCATCTCCTAAATCTACAACTCCGAGATTGGGATTTAATGTTGTAAAATGGTAATTGGCAATCTTTGGATTTGCATTTGTAACACGGGACAAAAAGGTTGATTTCCCAACATTCGGGAATCCAACAAGCCCAACATCTGCAATCACTTTCAACTCTAATTGTACGTTCAATTCCTGAGCTGGCTGTCCTGGCTGCGCATACTTTGGAATCTGCATGGTAGAAGTTGCAAAATGCTGGTTACCAAGACCTCCTTTTCCACCCTTTAAGATGACCTGTCTGCGGTTCTCACCTGACATATCTGCGATAACTTTTCCAGATTCCGCTTCTTTCACCACAGTTCCTTCAGGCACTTTCAAAATGATATCTTCTGCATCTTTCCCGTGGCAGCGCCTTTTTCCGCCCTGCTCGCCGTCCTTTGCTGCAAATTTCCTTTTATGTCGGTAATCAGCAAGGGTATTCAATCCTTCATCCACTTCAAAGATAACATCTCCGCCGCGTCCGCCGTCACCACCATCTGGACCACCGTTGGGTACATATAGTTCACGTCGAAAACTGACATGACCATCTCCGCCTTTTCCTGAGCGAATATATATTTTTGCTCTGTCTGCAAACATCTTTCTCACCTACTTTTCTATACATTGTTTTTATTATAATATAAACCGATGGAAAAAAACAAGGCTTCAAACCAATAAGATTTGAAGCCTAATCTTTTATAATTCGTAAAATTCTTATTCAGCTACTGGATAGATAGAAACTTGTTTCTTATCTCTTCCTTTTCTTTCGAATCTTACAACACCGTCAACTAAAGCGAATAAAGTATCGTCTCCACCACGTCCTACGTTAGTACCTGGGTGAATCTTAGTTCCACGTTGTCTGTAAAGGATATTTCCAGCTTTTACAAATTGTCCGTCAGCTCTTTTCGCACCTAATCTCTTAGATTCAGAGTCTCTACCGTTCTTTGTAGAACCAACTCCTTTTTTATGAGCGAAAAATTGAAGGTTTAATTTCATCATGGTCTTACACCTCCTCAAATGTTAAATCGATATATTTCTCGTAATTTTCGTCGTCAGCCATCTCCTCTAAACCAAGAATCATAGCTTTCAACAACAGCGTCGTCTCTTTCGTAGGTCTTCCCGATATTCTATAATCGATTAAGCCCTGCTCATCATCAGATACAAGTGAGGCTTCATTCTGAGTAAAAATCTCAATTGCATTCACAGTATTGATCGTCAGCACAGAAACAGCTGCACAGACAACATCCTGACCATTCTCACTGTAACCTGCATGACCCAACGCCTTAAAACCAACACATTCATGTTTTTCGTTTTTATAAATGGTTACCCTAATCATTCCAACACCAGATTAAGCATTGATTTTTTCGATCTTAACAGCTGTGTACTGCTGTCTGTGACCGTTTTTCTTATGGTATCCAGTTTTTCTTTTATACTTGTAAACGATTACTTTTTTTGCTTTTCCGTCTCCAATTACAGAAGCTGTAACTGTAGCACCTTCTACTGTTGGATTTCCAACTTTTAATTCAGAATCGCTAACTGCAAGTACCTGGTCAAATGTAAAAGTTTCTCCAGCTTCTACACCAAGTTTTTCTACTTTAATGATATCGCCTTCGGCTACTTTGTACTGTTTACCACCTGTTGCTATAATTGCGTACATATGGCACCTCCTATTATCATTACTCGCCAATTACGGTGTCTGCATTGCAGAACTTGCAAACCTCATTGTGCGGCATACCGTTGTATTATAACATGCGACTTTATAGGCGTCAACTGTTTTTTATACTATTTTAGATAGATTTTGTAAAGAGTTCAGCTAGTACCGTAATTCCATAGATTACAAATAAACCGATAAACAACTTTACAGGACTGAACTGTAAAAAATAATAACTGATGAAAAAGATTCCTAATGCAATACCGGCAGCGCCATTGATTCTGGCGTACATTTTTACATCTCTAATATCCTTTTTCCGAATCAAAGGCATATCTCCCTTTATGATTGCATACAAACCTATAAGTATACATATAACTGCTAAAATCAGAATACTTGTCATTTTTTCTCCTAATCCTTCAAAATATTGTTTTGAAAATTTTATTTTTCTTTATCGGAAACTACTAATTTGTCATAGAAATAACCGATAATATCTTTTCGTGTGATAATTCCGGAAAAATTCCCTTGATCATCAACTACAGGAACAAAATTCTGTTCCATTGCTTTTTCCATTAGGTCTTCCATTTTTGCTTCCGCTCGAACCGGTTTGTAGTCAAGGCGTCTTCCAACTTCCTGTATGGAAACCATCTCTGCAAGTTTTAAATTTAGATTGTGATTTCCTTTGAGCCACCAAAGTAAATCGCCTTCCGTAATGCTCCCAACATATTTTCCCTGTCTGTTGAGCATTGGGATACACGAATATCTGTGATATTCCATACGTTCCAGAACTTGTCTGACCGTATCGTCATCATAGATATGGGCAACCTCACTTTTAGGTTTTAAGAAAAACATGATATTCATATCATTCACCTTTCCAACTAGAGTTTTGCTGTCACAAAAATATCGTAAATTGCTTTAATCGCATTTTCGAAATCATGATTGCGCACACCAATTACAATATTCAATTCGCTGGAACCCTGATCGATCATCTTTACATTTACATTTGCATGCGCAAGTGCGGAGAAAATACGACCTGCTGTACCTCTTGTAGCGCGCATTCCCCGACCAACAACAGCAATCAATGCAAGATCTGATTCCAATTCAATGGAGTCTGGCTGTACTGCATGATGAATTCCGGCAAGTACTTTCTGTTCTGTCTCTTCAAATTCCGACTGATGTACAAAAACTGTCATCGTATCAATGCCGGATGGCATGTGCTCGAATGAAATATGATTATCTTCAAATACCTGAAGCACTTTTCTTCCAAATCCAACTTCTGAGTTCATCATTGCCTTCTCGATCGTGATAGAAGCAAATCCCTGCTTTCCGGCAATTCCGGTAATCGTGTATTTTGGATGTCTGCAAGTAGCTTCAACAATCAAAGTACCTTTATCCTCCGGCGCATTTGTGTTGCGGATGTTGATTGGAATTCCTTCTTTTCGAACAGGGAAAATAGCATCCTCATGAAGAACGGTAGCTCCCATATAAGATAACTCTCTTAATTCTTTATATGTAATTGCTTCGATAGACTTCGGATTCGGAATAATTCTCGGATCTGCGATCAGAAAGCCGGACACATCTGTCCAGTTCTCGTAAAGATCTACTTTTGCCGCTTTCGCAACAATCGAGCCGGTCACGTCCGAACCACCCCTTGAGAATGTTTTGATTGTCCCGTCCGGTAAAGAACCATAAAATCCTGGAATTACTGCACGTTCGGCTTTATTTAAACGTTCTGACAGGATTTCATTTGTCTTATCTGTATCAAATTTTCCTTCTTCATCGAAGAAAATGACTTCTGCTGCATCAATGAATACATATCCAAGATAGTTTGCCATGATAATCCCATTCAAATATTCTCCACGTGAAGCAGCGTAATCTCTTCCTGCTTTTTGGGCAAAGTTATCACGGATTATCTCAAACTCTTTCTCAAGAGAAAGTGTCAACCCTAATCCTTCAATGATCTCATTGTATCGTTCCTGAATATCTTTCAGTGAATCTGTGAATTTTTTCCCTTTCACAGCTGCTCCGTAACATTTATATAACATATCTGTCACTTTCACATCGTCTGAAAATCGTTTTCCTGGCGCTGATGGAATGACATACCTTCTACTTTCTTCTGCACGGATAATATTTCCCACTTTTTTAAACTGCTCTGCGCTCGCAAGTGAGCTTCCGCCAAATTTTACTACTTTTTTCATCTTCGCACTCCTCCATCTGTCTTATCTTGCATAATTATTCTGCTGTTTGTATATTACAATCTATTTTTACAAAAAACAATGTTTTTTTACATTCTTTTGCATTTTTTAGGATTATCGATGGATAGTATCTGCATATTCTGCATCGGCAGCTCGTTTTAAATCTTCCGGAAGCAATATGAGTTGTAAGCCGATTTTTCCGCCGCTTACAATGATCTTGTCTAAGTTCTGTGCGTCCTCCTGAATGATTGTCTTAAATTTTTTCTTCATCCCAATGGAGGTACATCCACCTCGCACATATCCTGTCACAGCAGTGAGTTCTTTTAAAGGCAGCATCTCAAGCGATTTCTCTCCAACAGATTTTGCAGCCTTTTTAAAATCAATTTCTTCGGCAATCGGAATGACAAAAACATAATATGCTTTACTTTTTCCAACCGTCACAAGTGTTTTATACATTGTTTCATATGAAATTCCAAGAAGATCCGCGACATGAATACCGTCTGTAAATTCGTCACATTCATAAGTCCGCATTTCATATGGAATTTTCATTCTTTCCAAAATCCGCATTGCATTTGTTTTTGTTTCCTTTTTAGACAAGGTTATCCCCTCCTTAAATATCCATGCTCTTACGTTTCTCTCTTGCAATCTTTGCCATATAAGTGTTATTTCCATGCTGATCCAAATACACCAGACATTCTTTTATTTTGTCCTCATTTTGTTCCAGCTCATAAGCTGCAAGTAAATGATATTTGCACCATATTTTTTCGGAAAGATTTCTGGTTCCTTTTGCAAAAAGCTTCTCATAATATTCTTTTGCAACTTTCTGTTCGCCTGTCCTTGCGTCTAATACGAGAACAGCATTGGCAAGTTTTTGTCTGAGATGCTTATTTTTCGGTTTTTTTCGAACCATATCACGCATATCTTCTATCAATCGTGCTGCTCTTGGATAATCATTTTCCATCACCGCACACAGAACTCCAAGATTTTTTACATTCTCTTTATATTTGCCTGCAAGCTTTTGTTTGCTCTCCATGTAAGCAAGCCATTTCCTCGCAGAAGCAAAATCTCCATTGACAAGATATGCGCTGATTAGATCTTGCACGAGAGCATAATAGCTGTCTGTATCTGCTTTTTTCTTTCTTTCCAACTGTTCACACTGCTCTAAAAATTTTTTCGCATCGCAGGTCTTCAGATAGTCTGACATGTACGGAGTTTTTGACTTCTGATAGCGGTCGAGCAAAAACATTGCCGCAAGAAAACATATCAGAAGTATCAGACAGACTGCTGCCATATAAAATAAAATCTGTTTCCCATTTGGAAGGAAACTGCCCAGAATAAATAAAAAAGCAACAATTAACATCGGTTTCCAAACATCTTTTAATCTCTTTTTCATCTTATCGCCTCTTTTAACGGTTTTCTTACCTTTTTCCGTGTTACTTCCACAAGCTGCAGCTTCGTAATATCCACAAGTATAGTAGAAATCGGATCTTTCCGAAGTTCCTTTTGAAATACATCGACCAGCTCAGCCATCAGCTCTTTTCCGGAAAGATTAATAAAGTCCACCAAAATGATTCCCGAAAGATTGCGAAGACGTATTTGTTTTGCCACTTCTTTCGCCGCTTCTATGTTAATTTTTAAGTAGGTCCGTTCATCTCTTTTCTTGCTGATACATTTCCCGGTGTTTACATCGATCACAGTCAATGCCTCCGTCGGCTGTATGACAAGATAAGCCCCCGACTTTAACCACACACGTTCTTTTAGTGCGTCTTCTAACTTCCGTTCAATATTATGCAGCTTATCTAAAGGAAGCAGAGTATCTTCATAACGATGCACTTTTCCCAGATCTTCCGGTTGATACATTTTCAGATAAGCGATGGTCTCTTCGTAAAGTATTGGATCTTCTATCACAATTTCTTTCAAACCATCCTGGTAAATATTTTTCAGCTCGCTCAAATATTGCTTCGGCGCCTTTTTTAAACAGGAATAGCATACACGCGTCCCTGCAATTTTTACGAGTTCTTCATACTCTTGAATTAATTGTTCAAGTTCAGCTTTCAGCACTTCTTCCGCTACATCTTTTGCATTTGTACGAATGATAAAGCCATATGCATCTGATTGATAAGAAGCTGCCAGTTTCTGAAAATGTTCTCTCGATTCTTTTGGAAGCTTTGACGAGATTCCGATCCTGGTATCTCCGGTTGTCAAAACTGCATATTTCCCTGTAAAACTAAGTTTCCCGCTGACGGTAGGTACTTTTGTTTTGACCGCCTCCTTTGAGACTTGAACAAGCAATTCATCACCGATGCAAAGTGGTTTTTTCCCAATCTTCTGAGTGAAGATCGGCGTTTCATTCTCATCAAGGGCATAATAGCATTCCACACCTTTGGCAACTTCTACGAAAGCCGCACCGATATTCAGAACAATATTTTTTACTTTTCCAACATAAATATTTCCAAGCACTGCCTGTTCTTTCGTCTCATTCGGAGAACAATGGAACTCTACAATTTCTCCATTTTCCAGAAGCGAAGTCAGGACCTGTTCTTTCCATCTTGTAATGATTAATTTCCGCTCCATTATGACACCTGATCGAGACTCACTAGTTCTCGGTTATCCTCTGTTCCCATATTTGCGTACACTTCGAGACGGTGATGTACAAATGTGATTTCTTCCGCATTCAATCCTAAAAATTGTGAAAATGCCTGCATAACAAGTTCCGGTTTCAGATTTTCCACACTTCCTGTGGCAACCTGCATGTAGATTTCTTCATTTCTCGCTTCAAACTGATAGATCATCGGTTTGATATCCACTTCCTTTTCACTCTTTTTCGTCTTTTTCACAATCATAATCTGCGACTGATCCAAAAAGACGTCTGCTTTTTCCTTCCAGTCATCCGGAAAAGCATGATTTTTTGCAAAGGACAAATAATCTGCTGCCGCCACAATGGACATTCCTGTACGCTTTTTATCATCAGAAATCTCTACCATATTGACTACCTCAATGCCCTCTACCATCGTGGCATTCATCCGTTCAACAGCCGCATCAAAGTCAATCGGCTCTATAAGTTCAATATCAAAATATTCTCCGTCGCTTGTCAAACCAACTCCGAGCGGATTGGCAAAGGACATGATCATATGCGGGCTGTATCCACCTGTAAACGCAATCGGAATATCCGCACGGCGCATTACTTTTTGAAAGAAACGCATAATATCCAAATGTCCGATGAATTTCATCACCCCATATTTACGAAATTTAATTCTTGCCTTCAAAACAAACACCTCCTCCATAGATTGCCGCGCCACATCCGGAACACTGCATCCGGCAGTTTGGTGTAACCTTTCCTTCCAATGCATTTTTCCATTCACGTTGCAGGAATTTCTTTGTCACTCCGATATTGATAAAATCCCACGGCAGGATTTCATCCAGATCACGCTCTCTCAAATTGTAGAAAGCGATATCTACTCCCGTATTTTCAAATGCCTGAAGCCAAAGGTCATTCCGGAAATGTTCACTCCAGGAATCATATAGACAACCAAGTCGGTACGCCTCCAAAAGTGCTTTGCCGACACGCCTGTCTCCACGGGCAAATACTCCTTCCAGAACTGTGACATCCGCTTCATGCCAGTTATATTTCAAGCTTTTTTTATTGAGTTGTGCTTTCATCTCGTTATTTACAATATGTGCTTTTTGAATGTAATCTTCCTTGTTGCACATTTTTGCCCACTGAAATGGAGTGAATGGCTTCGGAATAAAGAATGAAGTACTTGCCACAATCTGACATTTTCCATTTCTTTGATCTTTCGGAATTTCGTAATAGCGTCTTGCTACTTTTTCTGCGAGATGAGCAATTTCCTTCATATCTTCTTCCGTCTCGGTTGGCAGTCCGAGCATAAAGTATAATTTCACACGAGTCCATCCGCCCTCAAATGCCTGTCCGGCACCTTCTAAGATAATCTCCTCGGTGAGCCCTTTATTGATAACATCGCGTAATCTTTGAGATCCTGCTTCCGGTGCAAATGTCAGACTGCTCTTTCGAACATCCTGTACTTTACTCATAACATCCAGCGAAAAGGCATCGATACGAAGCGATGGAAGTGATACGTTAATCCCTTTTCCCTTAAATTCATCAATCAGAAAATTTACAATTCCCTGGAGCTGTGAATAATCACTGGAGCTTAATGAACTCAAAGAAATCTCCTCATGTCCAGTGCTTTTTAGCATCTGATATGCATATTTTTTTAGTCTCTCCAAATCTCGTTCACGCGTCGGGCGATAAAGCATACCCGCCTGGCAGAAACGACATCCGCGAATACAACCTCTTTGAATCTCCAGTACAACACGGTCCTGTGTCGCTTTGATAAATGGCACGACCGGTTTTTCCGGATAGTAAGTATTTGTGATATCCAGCACCATCTGTTTTTCAATCGTACGTTTTGCATGTACGTTGTTCGGCTCAAAAGATGCAATTGTTTCATCTTCATTGTAAGTCACATCATAAAAAGCCGGCACATAAAGTCCCGGAATCTCTGCTGCACGCTCCAAAAACTCTTTTCTAGGTGCGCCGGAAGCTTTCCACTCCTTATAAGCGTCCAACAGTTCATTGTAAACGGTCTCGCCTTCCCCGATATAGAAAATATCAAAAAAGTCTGCTAAAGGCTCCGGATTGTATGTACACGGACCACCGCCAATGACAATCGGATCATCATTTCCACGATCTTTTGCAAACAGTGGAATCTGGCTTAAGTCAAGCACCTGTAAAATGTTCGTGTAACACATCTCATATTGAATTGTAATCCCAAGAAAATCAAATTCTTTGATAGGATCCTGAGACTCTAATGCAAACAACGGGATATTCTGTTTTCTCATAATCTCGTCCAAATCCGTCCACGGAGAATAAACACGTTCACACCATACATCCTCTCTGCGGTTGAACATATCGTATAATATCTGAATTCCAAGATGGGACATCCCAATTTCATAGACATCCGGAAAGCACATGGCGAAACGGACATCCACCTCACTCTTGTCTTTCATCACCGAGTTCACTTCGTTCCCGATATAGCGGGCCGGCTTCTCGATTTTTAGTAATATTTCATCATTTAAAGCTAGTTTTCTCATGTTTCTCCTTTCATTTTTGTTTAATATATACAAAAAAATATCCTTCTTTTCTCTTCCGATTTTCACGAAAAATAGCTGTTTTTTTATGGTTTTCAGTAGCGTTTTTGGGTATCAAAAATGCTGTTTTTCAACTCATTTTTGCCCTTGCGTAACAAATTTACTTTTTCTCTACTGTGCAGCACTATGTATAATTATACACCATTTTCATGGTCTTGCATAAAATACATAGCACTGCATAACATTATTCAATACTATAAAGCACTTATTTTATAAGCAAATCCTTAAAAATTCTTTCCTGCTTTTCCTAGCATTTAACACTCTATATGAGAATGTGATACTGTTTGATATGAAGCAACAAAATACATTCTGAAACAGCACGTTAACCCGCCATATTATATACTTTTTGCAGAAGGAGTTCAAGCAAATCTTTCTCGGATATAGGAATGTCAAATATAAACTCTGTTTGAGGTAGAATATCTGTCATAAAATTGCTCATCACCTTTTCACAGTCATATATTTCTTCAGGAAGATTGATATAAACATCCTTCGTAATCTCAGTTCCATTATGTCCATACAGACAGATATGGCTTTTAAACTAATATCATTTTTCTTTAATACAGTTGCATATGTATGTCTCAAATCATGCCACCGCATTTTTGGTAAATTGCAATCTGTCAACAGTTCTTTAAAAAATTTCCCAAAACTACTCCTGTTATAGGGCAATCCGTTTTCTCTGAAACATACAAAGTCCAGGTTCTGAAACTGAGAATTGGATTTCTGCATTGTTTCATACTTATGGCGAGCCACAATCAATTCATCTATGACAAAATCACCCAAAGGAATATCACGTTCTCCTGATTGAGATTTTGTTTTCACCGCTTGTGTACATAGTCGTTCTTCTGCCTCACCAGCATTTGAAGTTGTTCTTCCTAACTGTCGTCTGACATGTAATTCTCCTTCCCACCAATCAATATCCGAAAATTTGATTGCAATCACTTCAGATATGCGAAGACCGGTTGTTAACGTCAAAAGTAATGGTATATACATTTCTGCTCTGGTTTCTTTACATTTTAACAGCAATAATGAAATTTGCGGAATGGAAAGAATTGGATACTCCTTTTTTTATGTTTTATAGTACCCTCCCTTAAAGCTTGATTATAAGCTTTTTTCATAGCTTTCTTTTTCATACGAATTGCAGTTAGAGCAGGATTTATACGCATCATCTGATGGTTTTTTGCGTATGAAAAAGCACTTTTTAAAACTGTATAAGCTAAACGTAAAACACTCTTTTTTTCAATAGAATCCAGAACTTTTTGAATGTCGTCACGTTCAATGTCTGCAATTTCGGTGTTCGGATCCCATGTCTTAAAAAAATGATTGTAGATTACATTGCGATAACTGCAAAAAGTATTATAGGATATCTCTTTCTCATCAATCATATAGTAATATAACCAGTAGTCAAAAAATTCTTTTAACGTATATTCAAAAGGAATAAACTTTTTTGAATGCAAATCAGAAATCGTAAATTCCTTTGCTTTAAGTGCTTCTGTTTTCGTGTTATACCCACCTTTTTGCATAGGAATTACAATTCCGGTAGAAAATGTGAGCGAAAAACGGTATGCAAATTTTTCTCTTATAGGAGTAATCGTATCTCTAAATTTCCATGAAACGATATCACCATATTGAAAACTTTCTTTAACGGCAGGTTTTTTAATTGGCTTTTTATTCATGTACACACCCTCCCGTCACAGAGTTGGAAGCGGCATTAATTGGATCAAATGAGGAATCAATCAATGTTGCAATTTTTCCTTTCTCTTCAATAATGCCACAATAAATTTCAAAAGTTGTTGCAATGCTTTTATGCCCCATTATTTTAGAAATTTCTTCCAACTGCATTCCTTGCTCAATTAAAATTGTAGCAAATATATGGCGTAAGTCATGTATGCTAATTCGGGGAAGCGAATTGCGCTCACACATACGTTCCAGAGCAGCATTACAGGTACTTTCTCCTTTAATATTCCCTTTTGGTCCAATACAGATAAACTCTTTCCATTCCGGTGTGTCCTCTCCCAGTTTTTCAAACAGCTGCATGTTTTCCCTTTTTCTAATTTCCAGTTCTTGAAAAATAATTCTATGTATACGCAGTGTTCGATAACTACATAATGATTTTGGCGGTTTTACAGATTGTTTTGAGGATAGTACCTTATAGGATAAATTTCCATTTACAACAATCTCATAATCTCTCGTAATCTGTCGTTCTACTTTAACTGTTTGATTTTCCGAATTAAAATCCGAATATTTTAAACCCAATATTTCACCTTTGCGTAACCCCACAAACAAAGCAAGTAAAATCTCTAAATAAATAGAATGGTATTCATAAGCCGCTTGAAGCAAAGTTTGTATCTGCTTTTTAGAATATATGACGATTGCAGGGACGTCCTGATAATACTTTTTCATATCTAGCAACGGATTGTTATCAAGATAGCCATCATCAAGAGCATCTTTTAAGGCTGCATTAAATACTTTGTTTATCATTGAGCCTGCACTTTTACAATAATCTTTACAATTCTCTAAAATGTCATTTAGATAATTGGAAGATACCATTCCTATTAAAATGTCCTTCGGTGTATTTGGAATAATGATTTTATAAATCATCCATGAATACCTTAATTTAATGGAACTATCTGCATTAGGAAGAAATATTTTTTGATACCAGTAATCTAAATATTCGAAGAACGTATATCTCATATTTGTTAAACTTTTAATTCGTCTAATCTGTTTTTGATATCGTTCGTTTTCCTGCTCTTGTGACTGCTTTGCCTCGTCAACAGAGGAGAATCCCGTTTTTTTCTCATATTCAATTGTATAGGTATTACAGTTAACTATCTTCGTCACAAAACTCCATGTGCCATTTTCATAAAATACAACTCCTTTATTAATCACTGATTTTTCCATATAAAGTACCTCCTGTTTGGTAGGTGCTTATATGCTTTCTTTTGACATATAAGCACCGTAACATAATTGATTTGTGTGTGTCAATACCTGCATCTATGTTTCTAAACATGGTTTAGTTTCCTTCATCCAGCCAACAGTCAAATGAAATTTTGGGAATACGATAGATATTTCCGATTTTTATAACTTTAAATGGTTCCTGTTTCGTATACACTTCTTGTATAAAAGCATAGGCTTTTGTACGACCGATATTTAAGATTTCCTGAACATCTTCTACTTCGTATACACGCTTTTCTTCTGAATGTGTACCTATATGCCCACCTCCTAACGACATAATTTAACTTTGTTCTTCTGATTTTCAGTTATTAGTAAATAATTGGATTTTGCTTTTTAGATACATTTGGACAACATGAGTTCTTTCTGTAAGATTTGTAATCTGAATTGAGTTTATTGAAACTAAAAACAGTTAAATAAATTTTTACGTTTTCAGTTTAAAGACTTCATAAATAGTACAAAGACCATTCTAACTAATTTTTTGTTCGCCCCATTGGATCTGAAGTTTTCCTTCCTGATTCACACTGGTTGTCATCAAAAGGGAAAATATCTGGGGATTGATGCCGAATCTTTCATATAGTTCTCCGTTTTCTAGCAATTGATTTTTCATAAACAGGTTAAGTTTCTCCTTCGCCAGTATCATCTTTAGCAGGTTCACTTCAATGGAATTTTCATAAATTAAAAATACCACCTAGAATATCTTCATTCTAAATGCCTGATAACTCTTTATTTCTTGCCGAAACAGCCACCTGTTTCAAAACTTGCTTCCGATTCTGTATCGGAAAAAATTTTTGTACTCATCTTTCACTTACATGAGTATAAATGTTAATTCATTTTCACTTTACCACAATATATAGCATGTATCAATATTTGCGTACTATATTTAGATATATGAATTTTAATAAAAGGAATCTCATGGGGCATGATCATTCTTACTCTGCTACTGCCTGTGAAAAAATTTCGCAACGTCCTCTTACATTTTCGCCTTTATCTGTACTTCTTCCGCAATATTCCAGGTATTTTTCCTGTTTATCATAATTATCAAAAAACTCTTTCACCCATAACAGATACGCATCTTCTTTTGCTTCGTCTCCGTACACCATATCCATTGCTGCAACTACCATTGGAATGGACAGCTTTTTCATCTTATCAATTTTATCTGTAACCTTTTCGTCTAACTTATCAAGTACGTCTAATGCATGTCCAATGAGATGTATGCTTTCCTTTGAATCGCTATTCAATACTTCAACATATTTTTCAATATTTTTCTGATCAAAAGCAGTATATTCATATCCGGAAATAAGCATCAAAATCTGGCAGGCCACTTTGCGCATATTATCTGACTTAATATCACCTTTTGTAATTCCTGTCTTTGCCCAAAATGGATGCTCCATAATTTTATAAAGTTCTGTACTCACATCAATATTTAAAAGACCTGTCAGGATCTGGGCTCCATTTAAACGCTTTCCACTGTTCAGACGCACAAACATATCTCTTACTTCTTTTTCCGTACAATCCCACATTTCAAAAATCAGAACTTCTGAATTCAACAGTTTATCTTGTACAACTTCATCTAATTGAGAAAATCTTTTCCCTGCAATTTCATATGTTTCTCCATCAACTATAACCGGATCAAGTTTTTTAGAAAGTGGGAATTTATCCCCTTTATATTTCTGCAATGTAGTAATTCTCTGCTTGCCCTCTATCACATAGTTTTTGTTGTCTTTCTTCCAAACATATACCAAATTAATAGAATATCCTCTTAGCAGAGAATCCACTTCCAATGATTCCATATATCTGGTCCATTGTCCTTCTTTTCGCTGAAAGGGATGTGAAAAATCAAGTTTTCCCTTTCCGGACTCTCTCAATAACGATGAAACAATTTTAGGCTTACACGTAGATTCCATTTTCAAACACCACTCCTTTATTTTTTTATTATTCTATCACGATATACAGTGCATTGCAAACATACGGAACCATTTGAACAATTATTTCTATAAAAATCAGAATATTTACCTATTTTCTATCCACTGTATCGTTTTTTGGACAATAGCCGATCTCTGTTCAAAATGTAAACAATGCCTGCAAGAAATTGTTTTAATCCTTCCGCTTTCCTATCATCAGCAAGTTTGTCTTTCATTTTATCTTCAAACTTTTTCATTGCAGCTTCGTACTGATCTATGTTCTGATCTACATAACTTTCTATGCCTCTCAAAGTCCGGACAGGTGGCTCAGAGAGCTCCGGAATAATCACTAAATTTATCCGAGTATCTGAAGTTCCTGTTTGAACATCGTCTAAACAAGGATATGTCAGACGAAGAATTTGAAAATCTCGCTCCTTGGAACGAACACGTTCAGGAGCTGTGTAAATAAATGGAGTAAAATGCTTGTTTTCCTAGCATCTAGTCGTAGATGCTAGGATATATCTATCCCGAAACTAAGCACTTACTAAAAAACGCACCTCTTTCGCAACAAAAAATTGTTTTGAAAGAAGTACGTTTATATCAGCGTTTTGGAACTCAATATGAAGTTTTCATTGTCCTTATATGTACCCAGAGGCAAATTTTCGCCCTAAGAGTGTCTTTATAACAGCTTTCGCTATTGCCGTTACTTCGTAAGGGCAAGACGAAAGCTGTTAGTAAAGACAGTTGGGTAAAGGGAACGGGAGGTTGGCGTGTCCTTATGTGGAGACATAATTAAATATAATCTTTCATAATACTCCAAACTTTTTTTACTTCGTTATTATATTTTTCATTCAACTGATTTCTTAATTGAACATCCGCATCATAAATAACGAAATCACTTAACCCGCCTCTCGAAATAAACAATTTACTATAACTTTCTATCAAATATTTTATTTTTTCATCGTAGTTCGTATCCGAATCAATGCAATTAACTTGTCCCATAAGAATTCTTAATATCCCATTGTATTGACCATATCCGTATTTTTGTACCATTTTTCCAATTTCGATATATGACACTCGCAACTGTGAAAACTCTTCATTTTTTATCATTTTTCTATCTCCAATCTATCGTAATGGTGTTTTTCCTATAACTTCAAAACTCCATGGTGCATCTATATATGTTTGCATAACATTATATCCTCCCATATATGCTCCTCCTTGCGGTCCAACAGGTCCTGTATAAACAGTAGTACCTTTTGGTACTTTAATCGCATATACATAATCTATATAAGAGCTTGACTCCCACACACCAGTTTTAGGATCTATCCACTGTATCTTTACCGCTGTGTCAATTCTTACATTAGCAACAGAAGCTGGTGGTTCACTAGTGAACCATCTTCCATACGGATTTTCAGCATTGCCTGCTCGATACATTATTCTATCTTCCTGTAATACTTCCACATTGTATCTACCACCATAGAAATTTTTTATAGGTAGATTAGGTATTTCTGCTAACGGTCCAGGATTTTCAATCAGATTATATTGATACTTTGCTATATCATCTGTTCCGTATATAACAGAAGGTATACCACTCTCTACAACTTCTGCAACATCATTTAGCTTATTCACTTCTACATTACTTAAAACTTTTTCACCTAAGACAATGTCATCTGAGTTCTTGAATATCGTTGTATGGCTTAGTTCTTCAATATCCACCTTTCTCGCCACATCTCCGATTTCCGATACTGAACTATTCGCTGGGTTTCCTGACAGGACTCCTTCTACCACATTACTTCCCAGCATTGCCAATATACGGCTGTCTGTACTTTGGTAGATTACATCATAAGCTTTATCTTCTGCTACATTACCAATCAATATCCTTCCACCATCTACGGCGATAGTTTTAAATTTTGCAGCACCTGTTGCCCCTTTTAAAATACCACTCATCGGTAATGCCATTGCCGAAATCATAGTACTGGCATTTCCTATAGTATAATATAAATCCGGATTTCCTGCAAACAGTGTATCACGGATAGGGTTTTCTGCCATTGTAAATCCGTCCCCGGAAAAGCCAAGGGATATATTATTCATTCCTTCTGTTGCGTTCGATAATCCATATAATGTAGATGTTCCTCCTACAATAGCCCCTCCAAGCACAATAGGGGCAGCCGCACCTGCAGTTGCGAAAATCAATGCTGTTCCCACTGTTGCGGATACGATGCCTGCAAGAAGCTGTTTCAATCCTTCCGCTTTCCTATCATCAGCAAGTTTATCGTTCATTTTATCTTCAAACTTTTTCATTGCCTCTTCGTACTGAGCCATGTTCTGGGCTACATAATTTCCACTTGCTTCATAGCCCATCTGCAGCCTTTGATATGCCGGCAGCATTGCAATAGAACCAGCCTGATAATGAGTTACTGATACAGAAGAGCTTCCTGTTCTTGCTATCAGAATAGACCTTATAGACTCCATCATGGAGTCCATATTCTGTGTGTCATTTTGATGCGTTTCCTCATAATCACCAATGTCACTGTTTAAAGTTTTAACACGACGTTCCATTAACTGATAAGAGAGTACTAAAGATAAACCTGAAGGCTGTACAACTGAAACAATATCACTAACATTGGAAATGATGCTATTGATTTCTTCTCGTAAATTTTCAAAATCTTCCCGTCCCTTCTCCAATACTTGCTGTTGTTCCTCCAATATTTCCTGTGGAATCTCAGCCTCATAAGAAGAATCAATTCCATAATATCCCTCTGCATATACCGAAAGACGTACCTGAAACTCTGTTAATAATTGCTGTAGTGATCCAATCACAGGAATATGTACTTCTTGTATATAATTTTGTATGCTTTTCCCTGTTTCTCCTTGGATACATGGTGTTACTACAATCGTTTCTAATGCCTGATAAACGGACTCTAATTGTGTCCCCCATTCGCTTAACTGACTAATCATCTGATTTTGTACTTCCAACAACTCTTCGATTTTCACATGGTATCCCATAACACACCTCCTCCTTGGGTGCTTCTTTTCAAATTCTGTATTTTGCAACCGCTAAATGTCATGGCTTTATTAAAGATTGTTCTGCATAAGTCATACAGGTACTGACATCTCGTAGTTTTCCCACATCTTCCTGTAATAAAGTTTTATAACTTCCAAACAGTTCCGATAAAGTCTGATAGGTTTCTAAAAATGCTTCCAACGTTTTCATATTTCCTGTAATTTCCGGCTGTTCTTTACTTTTTTTAATACCTTGGCCGGCCACAGATAACGCTGCCACATTCGAATTATAAGTTAATTTATTTAATTCAATCATTGACAGTCCCCCTTTACTTAATTAAGCAATGTTTCAATATAATTCCCCAAAGAGTTAATCTGACTTTTTAGCCAGCCAATCACGCCTTCTTGATCATAAATCTGATTTTCCAATCTTGTGATTTCATCCATAATCGCATCTACGGCTCGATCTGTTTCATCATAATATGTTTGATAACATGGTTTAAGCTGTTCCTCAGCAATCCCTTCATATTCTTCTTTATTAGATCCTTTCCAACTGCTGCATGAAAGTTTTTGCGTAATGTCAAATTTCTCCGTTTCTATATTCAGTTTATAAGTCTGCAGTTTCTGTTTTGCATCTTCTAAACGCTCAATTTTCTTTTCTAATCCCTGAATTTCATTTTGGCACTCTGAAATCCTATAGTTTGCTTGAGTAATTTCATATTCTGCGGATGAAATAGCAGCTTGATTTTTATTTGCCATGCATCACACCTCCTCCCTATCCAGAAAGCAAAAGTTTTATGACTCATTTTCTATTTTTAATAATCCATCCAAATGTTCTTTTAAACTTTTCTGCATTCGGAAATCATCTTCATCTTGAAAACCTTTTTGAATTACTTCTTCAATGTCCTCATGGTTTAGATACAACACGTTTTCCCCAATCAATCCTTCTGGATAAGTACAAGCAACATAATCAAAATATTTTTGCTCTCCCTTGAGAATTGCTACAACACCTCTTCCAATTAGAATGAGCTTTTTTACACTTCCTTTTACAAGAATTACAGAACCTAATGGTAAAAACTTTTCTTCTTTCATCAATACTTTCCTCCTGCTTCCAAATTATGTTAAAACAATTTTATTTTTTATTTTCTTGTTTCCATTTTTTATACTCTTTTATTGTATTACTATTTTTACGAGTATTATTGATTTCCTCTTTTAGCAACTCCTCTGTATATTCATTCATATTTTTTTCTCCACTTTCAAATTCTTCATCAAATATTACTATGTTTAAATCTTCTATCTTTACAAGTACTCGCATACTGCATTCCAATTTTGATAGAGTCATTAACCAGTCTGAAATTATCTCTGCATATTGTTCATCTGTTTGATTATTCTCCAGATAAATCATAGGCTCTATAGTGTATTCTTCTTTTTTTATATATTCATCTATATCTTGTTTTCCTGTCCATTTTGTTTCTGACAAATTTCCTGAAATATCAATTTCATACTTTTTAATATATTTTTTTTCTTGGCATAACGGTTCAATCAGGTTATATAATTTTTCTTTAAAAAAAGTAATATGGTAGGAATCTTTAAAAAGCCCGGTATTTCTTGCATATACCTGAAAAATATCATCTTGATTTTCTGCCTTTGCTTCTGCTTGTATCCAATTAATTCCTATCTTCTCTTCCTTATATTTTTTTACTTTAGTTATGTCAAAGTTTTCTCCATATTTATCCTCTAAATTCTGTAAAATAAATTCCTCAGCTTCTTTTTGATTGTTAAACCCTTTCATTTTACATCCTCCTAACGTTATTACTGATAAAATTAATACAATTATTAAAAATATAGTTTTTTTCCACACAATTACCCCTCCCATATAGTTTCTAAATACTTTTCTCCATTATTCTCTTCTATAGTGCAATAAATTCCTTTTTCTTTAAACGCATCGGTCGCTGCTTCTAGCATTCCTTCGTCTTCAATATAGAACCTATGTACCGAATACAATTCTTCTTTCGTATATGCTTTTTCAGTTTTTATTGAAAGATTCCAAAAGTGTTCACCGTTGTTTTCTGAATATATACTTGTATCATTTTCTAGGAGAGGCTTGTCATCATCATTTTTATCATATATAAGTTGCACTGTTCGAAACTGTTCTTCGTCATTTAAGCAATGATACAACGTATATCGACTTTGTTGACTATCTTCTGCATATGGATTTGCCAAAGCATCCGATATATCTCTATAATAAATTCCAAATTCCCCGCCAAAAGCATTACCAAATCCATAGTTTCCCTTCCATAATTCTATACGATATTCCCGATTTCCATACTGAAAAGTAACAATTTCATCATCAAGATCCATACCTAAAAGTGCTCCAGCTTCATCGTAAAAATCCATAAAGCCAAATTTAGATTGTAGCGATCCTTTTTGGGTAATATAATAATCTTTTTCAGTTCCTATATAATCAAATCCTAAAAGCCTTGTGATCTCTCCATTTTCATTAATAAAATTCCAGAGTTTTGATTCTAGTTCCGGTTTACTAAGTATCTGAATTGCTTTTTCTCCTCCGTGCTGTAAAATACTAATAACCGCTTTTCCAAAAGGTAGAAAAGAAACAACTTTGGCACCACGTTTCTCTGCCTCTCCTATAAACTCCCATATATTCCCTTGAAGCTCGTCTAATATCATTGTGACAGCAATTATTTCTTCTTCAGATAGATTGAATTTTTCCAAATCTTCCATGTGCACTTTATTTAATAATCCTACCCATAAATTCCAATCCGCTTTTTCCCAGTCTATTTCCCCATTTTCTCCAAATGGATTTAACTTATCATAAATCTCTTGAATTTTGTCTAGTTTTTTCCGATATTTAGAATAAGCTTGTATGTACTTGAACCATTCAGGATCTATACCATTTAATTCATAACATTTGGTTTCTGAATTATAAGAAATTTTCGCCATGTTCATTTTCGTTTGTTGCAAAATTCCCATTACACCTTCAGCAGCAACATATAAATCTTGTGTTGTATTTAAAAATTCATCAATCGCTTCTAATTTTTGTTGAATTTCTTCTATCATTTGGTTGCACAAACGGATTCCCCAGAAATTTAACACAGATCCCAGAGGAAAATCGTATAACCTTTGACGTTGTGCCTGCCATTGTTCTAATTCATTATTTAAAATATCTTGATTTAATTCTGACACTTGCGGAAGCATACTTCCTGCATTCTGATATCCGTCATTCCCCTCTTTTTGATATTCACCCCATAACCGATAAGATTGTATAATCGGTTGATGTACGGAAGCAATGTAATCTTTCGTATTTCCCCATGCAATACCACTTAGTTCCTCTGTATGTATTTTCTCCATGACCCGTGATGCAGTAACTATTTTCCCCATTAATGCTTCTAATTCCGAATTCATTTTTGATAATTTATCTTGTATTTTACACGGATAAATGATTACTCCCATATTTACACCTCCGCTTACCAATTTTTCTTAGTGATTTCTTTCAAAAAAATTTCCAATTTCTTCTTCCATTGCTTTCAATTTTCTATATTGTTCCTCTAATGCTTCTTCTTCACGCTGGCATTCACGCATAGCTTGCTTTTCAAATTCTTGGACAGCATCTTGCAATTTATAAATTTCCTGACACTCTCCCCATTGCTGATACAATATTTCCATGGAACTTTTAGATAGAAGAAGCAATTGTTTTATTTCCGCTTCTGTGTCCTCCTGTTTTTTCACATTTTTTCTATATTCATTCTCATATTCTTCTATTTCTTGCCATTCTTTTTGATTTATATGAAAATCCTCTTTCACCATTAATTCTATCTCCATCTTTATTTTTGAAGTAAGTTTTTATCTGCATCTTCTAAATCGACACCAATTTCTTTAATGTTTTCTCCTAATTCTTCCATAAATATATGATAATCAGCTAAGGTCGTTTTCCCGTTTTCATAGGATTGACTACATTCCATGTCTACCTGTGTCGTGCCAGCTTGGCACGACACAGATGATAATTGTAACTCTCTCGCTGCACTTTTGATCCCCTGTGCAATCTCTAAAACTATTTGACAATTGTTTTTAATATCCATAAAATTCCCCCTAATATTTTGGAACCCGCACTTTAACATAAGCTCCATTATGGAACAGCAAACCATCTTTAAACTGTGGAAGTTCCTTTGCGGAATTAATCGGGAATATTGCCGATGTTCCCTGGTTTCCAAGAAGTAAACCTTCCGTTGTGTTTTTCGCAAATTTCGTCACTTCGTCAAATCCTTTCATCTTTCCGGAATGTGCAGTCAAAATGATACTGATACCAACACCTGCTGCCTCATTCAGAATAGGAGCCAAAGTCATCGCCTGCGTTTTCGTCAGTTCCACAAAGTTATCCCAATCGTCCACAATCAAGCTAAATGGCTGCAGTTCCCGGCAGATTTCTTTTGGATTTAATGTCGGATCTATTTCTAATGCTTCCTTGACTTTTTGATTTCTTTCTGCAATCGCTGTCTTTAAGGCATCTATAAGCAGAGGCACCATTCCCTGATTTTCTATATAAACAACTTCTTCTGATGTTTTATAGGAATAAAGTTCCATAGCTTTGGAATCTACCAGATAGATTTTTCCTTTTCCCAGCATCTGATCAAGAATGACCTTCAATACGTTTGTCTTACCTCTTGCTGCTTCACCAAGAATCGTAAATGGTGTATTTCCAAGCTGGAATCCGCAGGCACACACAGCTTCTTTTTCGAGTCCAACATAAATATCCTGCTCTGTATGAGGATACTCTTTCATATCTGCAAAGAACAAGTTTTCCGGAAGAACCGGAATTCTTGGAGCTTGTTCATCTGGATACAGAGCATCAATATTCTGTATCAACGCTTCAATTTTATCCTTATATTCCAATTCTGTTTCAAACTCGACCATGCTGTAAAGCTGCATTACACTTATCATATTGTCGTATTTCAAAAGAGCTCGTCCTTTTGTTTCTGATTGTTTATAAGTGCTTCTTCCAACGATCAAATTTACATCTGACTCATCAAACAGATATCCCGCCACTTTATTTTTAAAATTATTGTAGGTAGAATATTTCATGCTATTGCTTCTGGTAGCAGTTGCAATTACAAAAATCCCAAGTCCATACCCATCACGGGAAATCTTTTGGAAAAATTCTTCAGCCTCATATCCGAGTTCTTTTACTACATCAAAATTGTCAATCACAAGAACAATTGCCTTCATTTTTTCTGCAGAAACCTGGTTATAAACTTCAAAATTCTGTACTACTGCATCTGCCAGTTTTTTCTTTCTCTCTCGGATTTCTTTCTGCAAAATCCCCACTAACTTTTGGAATCTTTCTGAATCATCAAATACAATATAATCTGCCACATGAGAAAGTTTGTTTAACGGCATCAGACCGCTATTTCCAAAATCCAAAATGTAAAAATTCAAATCCTGCACACTGTTCTGCATAGCCAAGGACAAAACCGCAGTTGTCAAAAAGACAGTTTTCCCATATCCTGCTGAAGCGATATACAGCAAATTCCCATCTTTGATAAAATCAATATCATATGGAATCTGTTCCTGTTTTTCCGGAATATCAATGAGGCCCATAGCAATTTTCATGTTCAATTCTTTTGGGGTTGCACGAATAAGTTCCTGTGGACTTACAAGCTGTTCCGGTAGTGGTGGAAGCCAAGGTTTTTTCACCGCTTTTACATCTTGTGTTTCATAATATTCGTGAATATAACGTACTACTGCGTCCAGCTGCGTTTTTACTACCTTGTTGTTTTCTTTCGTATCACTTAAATCCTGATTTACCAATTCCCCTTGTCCGATTTCATTGAGTACATAAACCCGGTCATCGACTTTTTCTTTCTGTTCTTCTTCATTATAAGCAGCTCCACTCCATGCAGATTGGAACAATTCATAGATTTCATTATTACCCACTTGCAGATAGGCACGCCCAGGCAGCGTAATGTTTGCTGCATCTGCCGTTTTTAAAATTTCTTTACTGTCTGCTTCATTTTGTACTTTAAGTGCCAACTTAAATTTTGAGTTTGACCAAATCTGATCATCTACCACACCTGTAGGTTTCTGAGTTGCCAAAATCAAGTGTACGCCAAGGCTTCGTCCAATACGGGCAGCAGATACCAGCTCTGACATGAATTCCGGCTGTTCCTTTTTTAATTCAGCAAATTCATCACTAATCAGGAATAAATGCGGAAGTGGTTCTTCTGCCTCTCCATTTTTAAATAACTTATTATAGTTGTTGATATGATTCACATCATATTGGTTAAAAATACTTTGTCTTCTTGCCAGTTCACTTTTGATAGATGCCAACGCACGCATACTCTGGGAACCATCCAAGTTCGTAATCGTCCCCAGTAAATGTGGAAGGTTCGTAAACATCTTAGACATACCGCCTCCCTTATAGTCAATCAAAAGAAAGGCAACCTCGTAAGGATTAAAATTTACAGCAAGAGAAAGAATATACGATTGTAAGATTTCTGATTTTCCGGAACCTGTTGTACCTGCAACCAGACCATGCGGTCCATGTGCTTTCTCATGAAGATTCAAATATACATAATCTCCGGCTGCTCTTGCACCAAGCGGTACTGCCAGTGATTTTGAAGAATTATTTTTTCTCCATCTTTCTTCAATCCGAAGCTGTGATGGTCGTTCCACCTGATACATTTGGAAGAAAGTAATGCTGTTCGGTATCTGCGCGCTAATCCCCTGCATGTGTTCCAGCACACCCAGATTTCTTCCAAGCCACTCTAAAGGAATTCCCTGCATATTGTGAAGCCTAAAGTTTTCCTGTTTTTCTTCCCGTTCATTAATCAGTAGAAGTCCATCTTCTGAGTTTTTCAGCATCGCAATAGTTCCTATATTTTCCGGCAGATTTGCCCTTAAATGAGAGGTATAAATAATAGAAAATCCTAAATTATACCCTTCCTTTTCCAAATATTCCATGATGGAATGATCCATAATCCATTTTGGTTCATCAATCAGAAAGAGAAAGTGTGGTAGAAAAGTACTCTCTTTTTTGCTTTCCTCTTCTTTTTGTTTTCTGTCTTTCAAGATCTGATATAGACTTCCTAAAATCTGATCCCTTTTGTTTTCTGAATTGATCATCGCAATGCTGTTTACCGTATGTATCTTAAAATGTGGATACCAGCGCATCCACTGGAAATTTTCCTGATAAGCTTCATCATAAATTGCAATAATTTCCAAATCATGATAACTGTGAAAGAACGTAAGCTGGCAAATGAGTGCCTTTATTTGCTCATGTAACACACTTTTTTCTCCTACCAGTCCAAGATGAGCCTTTTTCAAATCGATAACTACCGGTTTTTCAATAACAGAAAATTCGTTTTGAATCGCTTTTGCCTCATCTTCCAAGATATCTGGTTTTGTTTTTAATTCATCAAGTTTTAGCTGAATTTGAAGCTGTGGATGCGTTCTTTCCACTCCTAATGATACTTTTAGAAAATCTTCGTCATTATAATTTCGCTCATAAATTCTAGGACTGTATTCTTCAATCATATTCCGGATTTCAGATACAGACGGATAATTATATTCATAGGCTTCTTTTTCTTTACAATAGGCATGATAGATTTCTTTTCGTTTCCGCAATAGATACTGCTTATAGGTTTTTTCTCTCAGAATTTTATTTTCCTTTAATTCTTTCTTATCACTAAAAAAACGCATAATGGAAACAACTAAAGACATTCCCGTACCGGCAACCGCCATCACTACAAATAATCCACGCTTCATAATCACACTAATTGCAATGGTAATGCAAATCATAATCACAGGTGGCAATATCAGCTGAACAAGTCCGCCTTTTTTACGATCCATCAATTCTTTTGGCTTCTCTAATTGAATTTTTTCTTCCTGTACTCTTTTGATAATTCTTGGAGAACGTTTATACTTCGGAAAGCCTTCAAACGGGACTCTGGAATCTTTCATAACAGGAAGTTGCGTATGTATTTCAGCAATATTCCCTTCTATAAGAATTGCATTTTCTAACAAAATAACAGAAATACCTCCAATTGTTAAAACATCTCCATTTTCCAGTAACACCTTGTCTTGATGAATCACCTTATCATTTATAAGCAAAACATCTTCCGTTTTTTTATGAATAGAAATTTCTTTCCCTTTTACAATAATATCGACCTTACACTGTGGAAAAACAATATCTGTTTTCCTTGAGCCTATAGTAAAGTAATCGGGGCGAGATAATCTTATTCTTCCTGTTTCCATTTTCATTCTCCGTCCCCCTCAGTATCCCCTGTAGCTGTATCTTCCGTTTCATATTTTTCCATCAGGGGTTCCATTTTCTTTGTAATTTCATTCAGCTTATCAGATTTTTCTGCACCTGTTAATTCTGTATTTTCTTCTGTTATAGCTTTTTCTTTCATATACGCATATAAAAGTAATTGATCATCTGAAAGGCGTAGTGCAATATCAGCAGCCTGTTCTGTATCGCTTCTTCCCAGATAAATCCAGTAGTCTAATTTCGACTCCGTATCATTCAATGTCATTTTAGCTAAAATATTATCTTTTTGCTCTTGTGTAAGATTTTCGCTACGGACATATGCATTCGCAAGCATGAATTTCTGTGGAGCTGTCATCTTCTGCACCTTGACATTTCTCATACAGTCTATACATGTAACATAATCTGACTGAACATATGCATCACTAAGCTCTATAACGGCTCTTTGATAAGGTTCTTTTACTATGCGGTCATTGCCTATGTATCCAACTGTTCCCAACAATACAACGCCTAGAATTGCTGCTGTTACTTTTAATGTTGTCACTTTGCTTTTTGGTATCAGAACTTTCTTCTCTCTTCGGTCTTTCTTAATTCGTTCATATTCTTCACAAAGTATCTTTTGTATGTCCTCTACTGATGTTCCTGACTGTACCTGTCCTAACACTCCTTCTTTCCCTAAAAGCTGCATACCTCCCTGCAAATAATCTTCAAATGTATATTTATTCTGTAAAGCATATCCGACAACTGCTTTATAGGCATTTAAGAACTGTTCCTCCTGGTCTGTACTTGCAGACAGAACATCTCTGCTTTTCGCTTTCACACTTCCATGAACGTCATAAAACAGATTTTGGGGCTGCAAAGAAAAAGAATATTTTTCTATGTATTTTTTAAGATTTCCAATATCGTCTAAAACTAAAAGGATATCAGGAAGGTCTTCTTTTCGAATCTCCGTGAACGATCTTCGGTTTTCTAAATCATACGTAATTTCTAATTCTTCTGTCTTTTCCTCTATATGTGACTGTAAAAAGCCATATTCCGGATAGGTAATCCATTGATATTCAAATGCATCTTTTGCTGCAAGTTCTGATTTCTTAATAACTTCTTTTATTACTGTATCTTCCATAACCTTCCTCACCTTCAAGTAAAATAATACTAATCTGCTTTAATTTTTAATTTTGGATACTTTATTTTATCTTTTTGTAACTCATATTGTTTCAAAAATTCTTTTTCCATTTCATCTACATACCCCGTAAAATAGATTTCTTCTATATCTTCATGGTTAAAAAAGTAGGTCATCTGGCTATTTTGTCCTTGTGGATACAGACAGCCTGCATAATCAAAATAACCTATTGTTCCTTCATTATTGTATAAAGGAGCTCTTGATATAATCATAATTTTCTGCTCCCCATCTTTTAATCTTATAACACTTCCAATCGGCAATACATTCATAATTCTTCTCCTTTTCAATAAGTATATTAAATATTTTTATAATATCTATATCGAGCAATAGGCTTCGTATATAGATAACTTTCTAACAGCAAAATTGTTAGCGCCCATATAATAAAATGACAAACTGTTACAACTACACTATACGGACTGATAAGCAGCATCAAAGGTCTATAAGCAAAACAAATTATTAACAATATTATAACTAAACATGTATTACTTCCAAGCTGTTTTTTTCCTTCTTTGACGAACTGTTCAATTTCAAGTTTCGAGCAAGTATATTCAACTGCCGTTTCTTTTATTAATCTGTCCAATCTTTTTTTACCTATATAAAACAAAATCTGTCCAGCAATAATTCCCAGTATCAATGTTGTCCAATATAAAATATTAACATTCGTTTTTATTTGGACATCAATTTTATTTAAAACAAAATAAATAATCATAGATGTACCCGCAAGCAATCCCACTTGCAGCCCACCACTTCCTTTATTTTTCATAGCATAAATCTGTTGTGTTTCATTTGAATAATAATAATTCATCCCTTTTTCTGAATTAAAATATAAAAGCGTCTTTTTTCCCTCCAAGTATTCTTATATTTTTTCTTAAAGCAAAATATATCATAGGTACTATAATTCATACTTAACTATTTCAAAAGGATATCTTTACGATATAATTATTCGTATTATATATATAATCTATAAAACTTTGCTCCTCCGCAGATATTTTTTTACTTTTGCAACTTCTATAAATTCTCCATAATGAAAAAATATAACACTAATAATACCACCTAATAAAATCAAAAATATTCCCATAATATTGGTAGTCTGTACTGTGAGAATAATTCCTATAAGAAAAATTATAAAACCTACAAAAACAATAAAATTTAACACCCTTCTGTTCCATTTTCCTAAAAGATATAGATTCAATATATCATCTCTTCCCATGCTTAGCCCCATGGCGTGTTCCTCTATATACTGATACTTTTCTACAAAAGCCTTTTTTACTTTGCTATAAATAAACATTAGAACTCCAATTGATAAAATCATCAATAAAATTAGAATTTTTCCAGGGAGAAGTATATACTGTGATATCCGTTCTAAAAATGTTGCCAATATTCCACCCGAGATTAAAAGTAATGGTACTCCTTTATTATTTTGCTTTGTATAATATGCAGATAAACAAATTTTATATACTTTTTGAGACTTTAAATCAAAATAATACTCATCTGTTTGCTTATAATTATTTTTATAACATAGTTTTATCATCATAAATCTCCTTAAGAATCAGTCAAAAATTGAAACCACATCGCTGAACCAACCTGTTACTGCATTTCCAATATCTTCTACGGTTTCCACTACGTCATTTATAATTTCCCCAGCTTGTTCTGTAATTTCATCCCAATTATCATAAACGTAGTCAAATGCCATGCAACCTGCCGTTCCTAGTGCCAACACACCAACTGCCGCCCAACCTACAGGAGTTGTTCCTAATACTAGAGTCATACCAGCCATAGTTCCTGTTGTAATTACTGTATGTACCATAGCTTTATCAAGAGCCGCTTTCTGGTCCTCTCCTTGTATTCTTTGGAATGAATAATCTAAGAAAGTACCAATCAAGGGGGCTATATATTTTGTTCCCGTCCTAATGCTACTAACTAATGCAGATGGCGCCTTTGTTTTAGTTACTACATTACCCATAACTGTTTCTAGAGCCAATTCAGGATCCGAAAAAAGATACGTATTATCTCTAAACCACGAAACAACTGCGTTTGCAATAGCGTCTGCTCCTGCATCTTGTAATTTTGAAATTCCTACTTCTCTCACATATGCCATCCCTGAATTGAGTAACCCACTATTGATAGATATATATGTATCATAATCTATTTTTCCTTCTTTATAATCTTGTTCCAACTTTTCTTGAATTTTTTTAATTTCTCTTTCTTCTCTTTCCTCCCAACTTTTTTCTATTTTCTTTTTCCACTCCATATTTACATTCGTTACTGTAAACTCACCAGTAGAAGAATTCCAACTTTTTTGCACAGTCAAAATCCCATCAGTTATTGCTTCATACAATGCACCTGCCTGTGAAAATAATGAAGCCGTAGTATTTTCTATATCATATAATTTCTGTATTTTTTCATTCAACTCCTCAATAAGCGTTTGATTTTGATTAATAGAAATTTGATATTGAAAAATCATTTCTTGATACCAAAAACCATACTTTATCTTCATTACATCGTTTTGCATATTGCTTTGCATTAAACTAATATTTTTTTCTAAAAATGTATTCGTGGACATAAGAGCGTCTCTTTTTGCTATTAATTCTTCCTCATCAAGATTTTCATCTCCAACTGTACTTTTCAGATCTTCATGTTCTTGAATTACAGACTCATTCGCACAAATAAGGCCTTGAATAACAGCTTCGTGATTTCCTAACTGGTATTTCATGCTATCCCAGGCTGCTCCTTTAAGTTCTGTATTCTGTACAAATTGTGAAATTGTTTGCAATGCAGATAATAAATCTTTGTTATCAAATTCCAGATTTTGAATAATACTATCTGCCTGTCCTTTTATAGAACCTGGATAAAGTTTTAATCCCATACTTTTACCACTCCTCGTTTTCCTGCTCTTTCTCTAGTTTTTTCAGATTACTTTTCAAATCACTTTCTATTTCTGAAAATTTTGAATCTTTAAATGTCTTTGCCTCCCATACTGATTGTTGAAGCTTAGAGATACTCTTGCAAAATTCTGTATCATGCTTAAATTGAAGAAACATATCTGAAAAAATATTTTCTATTATTTTATCCTGATAATTGATTTCATCTTTACTTTCTTCTAATGTTCTTATCGCTTTTTTATAGTCGTCAATTTTATCCTGTAACTGTCTTTTTTCATTATCTTCCATATTAATCACCTAATAAACCAGCAGTTAATATATTAGCAATACTCTGATCCACTTGCTCAAATGTCTTACCTAAAATTTTTATATGTTGTGCATCTTGCTCTAACGCATATCTATAAGCTGATTTTTGAGTCTGGCTTGTTTCATATGCCGTAATAGAATTTCCTTTGGCAGTAATATTTGACTCTGTATCTTTTGATATTTCTTTCTCCTGTAAACTATTTGCACTTGCTGAAATTGTATCTGAACTGCTTGAAGCAACCTGCGTATTGCTTTGTATGTTATTCATATCTCATTACCCCTTTCCATTTCTTATTTTATAATATTTGCAATATATCACCATAGAATATCCCAGCTTCTTCATAAGTAAATTCTTTCGGCACAAACATTCCTGTACGCATAGATCTTAATTTGTCTTCATCACCAACAGCTATATTTATTTGACCTGCTTCCTTTAAAATCTGTAAGGTTTCACAAATCTTTTGTTCAGAATTGACCATAATATCTTTGTTGATTTGATATTTAGTACTCGTAAGTGTAATTGTTAATTGCATCTTCACGTCTCCTTTTCCTTCTTTTGTCAAAAATCAGGAAGAAAATAAAAAAGAAAAGTATGAGCATAATACCTGTTATGGCAATATTTACGCCCAACGCATTATCTTCTTTTTCAATTTCTTCTTTCTTTACTTCTGAACCTGTATATAAAAACAGTTGATCCTGTATTCTTTCGTATTCATCTTTTCCACTTTCTAAATCTGTTTCAAACAACTTTTTTTCTATTTTCTGATAGGCATCATATTCTTTTAAATGCACCTTTTCAATTTTCTCTTCATATTGATCTGTAAACAAATCTATTCCATAAGTATCCGTTAAGGAAGAATAGGTTTCATTCTTTTCCTGTAATACAGAGGTATCGAACTCAATGTTGCTATTAATATTTTTTTCAAGTGCTTTTCCTGTGTCATCCATTTTTCCCATACATACGTTCCTCATATTTTCAAAAAGCCGCCGGGAAAATCCCGACGGCTCTCTGCTACTACATCGCTCCAATTTTCCCTGCGATTTCCTGGTCGATGCTCTGCATTGCTGCGGATACATCACGTAACTGCTGTGCAATTGATGTGATAAGATCTGATGTAGCTGTAAAACTTGGTTCTAAAGATTGGAACTGGTCATAAAATGCCTGGCTGCTGTGACCGGCCCATTCATCACATAAGGATGTTACCATGTTTCTCATCGTAGAAACCACTTGGTTGAACTCCTCACATCTGGTATTAAATTCTGCTGCCTTTGCCTCCATCTGTTCCGGGCTTAATTTAATGTTGTTTACATCTGCCATAATGTACCTCCTTTGAATGCTTCTCCTTTTTTTATATGCAATGCTGCCAAACAGCTTATTGCTCTGGTTTTTTATTTCTAAAGTATCTCAAAATCAAGAATATAATAAGTGCTGTTAAAAGTACTGCAAAAACAATATAAATTAAATACGATGTTATATTACTTTCCTTTTCTGTATTCGCAGAAACTGCTTTTGCCGAAGATCCTTTTACTTCTTCTCCGCCCACTATCTTTTCCTTTTCTTTTGAAACATCATTTAAAGCTACTGGCTTAGCGATAAATTGATAAGCCTGTGTATATTCCATACTTCCCAATCTTGTATATGGAAGCTTTACTGAAAAGTCAGCTAATATATTTTGATTTTCTTTACTTGTGGTTGCCTTGGTATTCTTCGCTACATTCAATCCATCTTCTACTGCTTGATTTGAAGCATCTTTTGCATCCTGAATGCCCTTCTGAAGAGTATTGATATTTTCTTCCGTTGTAGTATAGACTTTATTTGCATAATCCACATAAGACATATTGTTTTCTATCAAACTCTTCTGAAGCAGTCCGTTATTCTGTTTTATTCCATTTACATTTTCTGCAATATATTCATCTTGTACAGATGGTGCAAATGACTTCAGCTTTTCATTAAACTCGTGGATATAAACTGATTCAGCCTCATATTTTTGTTGCAGGATACCATTGAAGTTTTCTTGGTTCTTCTGCATTGGATCTACATAAAAATCCTGGAATACATTTTTTATTTCCTGTCCATTTGTTGTCTGCTCATTCCCAAGTTCTGTTTCAAAGGCTTTCACCTGCTTTCCATAATGCTCCAGTCTCTCTTGAATTGTAGTAGGTTGATTTGTCCCTGGATCAATAATCATATTCCCTGCTTCATCATATCGATAATCTTTATATTCCTGCAATGCAGTCACCTCTCGCGGTACATTTTCAATCACGGAATTAATGTACTGCTGAAAAGCATTCAAATCACCATCAAACACAATTTCATGAGTTTTGTCAAGCACCAAACTTCCATTTCCTGCATCACTCACAAAAGCACTTATAGAAGAATACCCAAGACTATTACACATAGCTATCATATTCGGATCTTGCTCACATTCCGCAAGTGCTGTCTGCACCGATTTTGCAGTTGTATATACTTTCGGAATTTCTATACCCAAATCAGGATCTTTCTCTATAATTTCAATAGTTTCCTGCTCATTTGCTGCCGCTGCAAGTTTACTGGTAATAGCACTCCATAACTGTTTTGTCGTATCTGCCTTTTGATTTTCTTCGGAGTCGGGAACATCTGCAAGGGTTATAGATAATTTTGGTGAATCCGAAGTAGCGTAATGTAATTCAAAAACCCCTTCACTTTTTTCCTCTAAAATCAATCCCGGATTTGCTGCTTCAATTTTCTTTGCAAACTCAGCTAAGCGGTCAGTCAGCTGATTTGGTAATCCCTGATTATAAGTTTCTATCGATTTTCCTAATTCACCTGCTATAATATCCGGCTGCCGTTTCAAATCTTCAAGCATGTTTCCAACTGTATTTCCTGGTTTTTTATTCAAAACTTCGTCCAGTTTATTATTTGCAGTATCGATTACAGAATTTCCCTCTTCGTCTTTAAATACATCTAGCTGTTTTGTATATTCAGCCAAGGATGTAAGCTGTTCTGAAAGGCTTCCTCCTTCCGTCTGCATATTCTGCAGTTGTGATTGTGCCTCTTCTACACACTTTTTGTACTGTGAATCAAGATCAGTTGCTAAAGCCGTATTTTTCTCTACATATTCTTCTACATTTAATGGTTCTGTTGTATTTTCTTCTCTTTTTAATTCCGGAATCTCAACTAATTGTACCAAATCATGCGACTGTATACTCTCAATGGCATCTTTATCTTTTAAATCATTATTCATAACTGTAGCAGCACCATCTTGAGCCTTATGGAACTCAGAAAGAATATTGTTCAAATACATATAGCTCAAACTGTCATTCAAAGAATTTCCAAAACTCATCACATCATATAACAAATGATACTGAGACTCTCTTGAAAGATTTTTATTTAAAGCATATTCAAGTTGAGCTGCTTGTGGTGTTGTATTAAGACTAACAACATTTTGTGAAAATCCGGCTGGTATGATTATGTATGCACCATATTTTCCGTTTGCTAATCCTGTTCTTGCTTCCTCTAATGATGAATATTCAAACGAAGAACTAGGGAATTGAACAATCTTATCAGCATAATTTATTTTTTCTTCTGCTTCTGTTGTCCCTTCATCCAGATTAACTACCGCAATTTTTCTTGATTCCTGTTGCTTGGTTTCTGTTTCTTTGACTGGGGCAACCGTCTGTTTTACGGCGTTTTTTTCTTGATTTGCTTGTCCTAGGAAATATCCAAGACCACCTACCAGACCAATACAGCCAACAGCAAGCAATGTTGCAATGACTTTTTTATATTTCATTCCAAAACCTTCCCCTCCTTGTCTCGGGAATTACGAACTCCCATGTTTTTCGCTTCTATTTATTTGTCTTATTTTAACACAAAACAGTTCCTTTCACAATATTTTTATTACATTTTAAACATTTTTTCATCTTTCGAAAACTATTTTTTGTATTTTTATATAAATTTTACACAAAATATAATTTTCAAAAAATAAAAGAAAGATTCTATTTTTTTACTTTTTTTGTAAAATATGAGTACAATTTTTCATAGCGAGAACTCACATTTTTTACTTTTTCCCATCATTTCTGTCTGAAATAAGCTTCACCGCTGGAAGTGCTAGCCCCAATTTTGTTACAGCATATAAATTCTCCTTTACTTTGTGTATACCTTGATATCCAAAAAATTCCAAATATTCCTCATGCGACACTCCCTCAAAATCAAATTTTCTTGTATCAATTTCGATTAGATACATCTAAAATCCTCCTTTTTCGAATCTTATTTCTCAAAATATCTTGTGGTCCTATTCAGGATTAGTCTTTCTTTAAACTGGCTTTTACAATGATTCTGATACTTGTTCTTGCACTACAAGTCGATAATATAATTTCATTTTCCTCTTTCTCCTCAGCGTTTCCTTTTTCTATCTGATAAATCTCACTGTCTGCCGGCACCTGTTCACAAGCTGTAATCTGATAGTTCAAACTCCTTCCATCTGGTAAATAAACCTCCATATCCGCGTTCTTATGAAAAAATCAATGTCCTGATAATTTCTCAACACATGAAACATACTGCCATCTTTCATATTATGGCCATAGATAATATTCTTACTATCCGAGAAATCCCGTTCGTTCCGATAATCAAGAAAAATACTTCCTGCAATGTTATAAGTTTTTTGTACGGTATGGTTCAAATAGTAGGAATTATCTTCCCCTCTGACTACTGGGTATTCCAGCACCCCCGGGATCCGAAGCCACGCTACAACATCTGGGTTAATTGCCTGCAAAGCCGCAAAATCCACCATTACAGTTTCTTCCTGCTTTTCTCCTTCCTTATCATCTTCTGCAACATTTGGTTTCGTATTTTCCGGATCCCTTGTATTCTTCTCTACTTTTACATATTCTTGTAACTGTTCATATTCCCGTTCTGCTTTTTGATATTCACTAATAATCTGATAAATCCAGACTCCTGCTGCCAGCAAGATCACGCTTAATATCCCAAGTAAAAAGTATTCTTTTTTCATCTGCTTACCTCCAACGTAAAAAAAAGCGGCAGCATACCAAAACTGATATGCTACCGCCTGCACTTATGTTTCTTATTTTCTTAAATTACAGCAATCCAGTGGGTTTGGATTGATATGCTGTTTCCAATATTCATAATGTTCTGTGACATCTTCACAGACCGTCAACGGAAGATGAATTTTTTCCAATATCCTGATTTTTTCTTCCAATGGTAAATGCCAGTACCCACTCTGACGCAGAACATATTTCTGGTAATCCAAGTCCGGAAACCACTTTTTAATCCACCCATTCACTCGAAGAAATTCTACCAAAACTTTGTCTACCGGCAGCCTATTTAAGTAATCAAAATCCAAATACTCCTCAATCAGAGGGCTTAATCGTAATGTGACATCAAAGCCCTCTTCCTGTAATTTTAACAATGCCCTTAACCGCTTTGACGGACTACTTGCCTTTTCATAGGCAAGAGCCTTTTTATCATCAAAACAGGTAATGGTGATCTGGATATGTGCCAGCTTCGGATCATAAAACTTCTTGATATAGGCTCCGCATGGATTCTCCTGTGGCACATACGGCGGATCCAAAGAAATCGGGTATCTCACATTGGTATACTGGTGGCTGTCATACCCATAATTCTGCCATACCCCCGGCACTTCCACCTTGGTAAACTTGCTGCAGTCATACCCCAGTTCATAAAACTTTTCCTCTAAATCATAGATGCTCTTAAAATACTGAAACTGCCATGTCCCGTTCAACTCGGTAACTCGGTCTGAAGCATACCGATTTTCTACCAGCGGTCCCATATCATGGGAAAACGGCATATAATAAGCTCGATAGGGCATGGTATTCTCATGCACTATTTTTAAGTCCTCATAATATCTTGGCACAATCACACTGTGTTCCTCCTTTATCCCCTTTATTTTTCCTTTGTTTTATCGTTATTTTAAGCCCATTTTACACGTTTCGTCCATAAACTCTATGAGCCTCTATATGCACAAAATAATACAGTACCACAACTCCGCTTCTATGATTCACCAAATAAAAAGCCGGCATACCCGAATTTTTTTCAGATACACCGGTCTTATGATTGCCTTCCTGTTCTTCTTTTACTCCATTACATTCCCATTTTCCATAATAATGGGCGCCAGTTCCGTTTTATCTCCATACAAATCCGGACGTGCCAGCAGATAATCTTTTAGTTCTGCCCGGTCTTTAAAATACGTTGCCTGGAACGGATCCATAGCACTATATTTTTCTACAAAGAGCAGTCCCTCTTTTGTATCTGCCAGAACACCTGTGTGTCCTACAAAACGTGCCTGATCCTCCGGTGCATGCAGATACACGCTGATCAGGGAAAGTTTGTCCCCACTGATTTGAATGTCCCGTTCTTTCCATGCCTCCTGGATTTTTTCCTCATGCTCCTCTAAAGTTGAAGTCCCCTCCACAGACACCTGGTTAAAAAGTGTCAGAAAATCTGCCCTTTCCTCTTTTGTCAGCTGATATTCTGGCATCGTATCAATGGCATCAATATCAAACATCAACCACAAATCCGTATCATTCCCAGTCTCCGCTGTTGTCAGCTGGTTCTTTATCAGGTTAAAAGCGGTCAGGGACAGTTTGATACCTGCAGATAGGAATACGGTTTCGCAGGATCATCCATCAAAATAGAAGTGTAATCCATCCCGTCTTTCGGAAGGGCTGTAAATCCTTTGGGATACGAGTACGACTTAGCTGTTATCTCGTGATAATCCTCTGCCCATTTTTCAAGTGTCGCTGTCTGTTCTTTTGTTACACCGCACGCCTCCAGTTCTCCCACAACAGCTTTTCTGGACTCTTTATCTGCCAGGTTTGTATATTCTCCTGCCTGTCCAGTTTCTTTCTTCCCGCATCCTGCCAGTGCCAGCATACCGGCCGTCATAATAGCGGTCCATACCAAAATTGCTTTCTTCATTGTCACACTCTCCTCTTAACTTTCTTTGTTTCCCCTTGTTACACTGCTTATTCTACGCTTTTTTTATCAATTTATCTATGAACTCTATTGCACAAAATATGTACATAATGATACACTTACTGTTAGAAACAAACCAATGATTTCAACGGAAGTGGAATATCATGTATATAAATTCCGGTTATCTGCATAATTCATTACTGGATTTCAAAGATAAGAGCGGACCCTTGGTTGTGGGTAGCTGCGGCACTTACCGGCTGATCCACCAGCCCAAACTGCCCACCTACCGCCCCAGAGGAAGGATTGACTATCAACTATTATATATTGTAGCCGGAAAAGGGCATTTTTTTCTTGACGGTAAAGAGGAGATTATTGAGGCGGGTCACATGCTTTTGTACCGCCCCAGGGAGATGCAAAAATATGTTTACTACGGTTCAGAGCAGACAGAAGTGTATTGGGTTCATTTTACCGGGAGCAATGTAAAAAATATTTTAAAAGAGTATCATTTATTTGAGTCCGGACGGATTATGCAAACTGGCAACTCTACCGAATACCACCAGCTTTTCCAAAAAATGATCTAGGAACTCCAACTTACCCGCCCGCATTATGAGGAATATTTATCCCTCCTGCTCCGTGAACTGTTCCTTCTGATCAGTCGGCAGGCTCCTATCGGCATCTCCTCCCAGAACCGGATGCTGCAAAAAGAAATGGAGGAGGCAACACAGTATTTCAGCGAACATTTTACAGAAGAAATCTCCATTGAACAATACGCCATGGACAAACACCTTAGTACGAGCTGGTTTATCCGCAGCTTTAAACGCTACAACGGTGTAACTCCCATGCAGTATATATTAAATCTACGGATTACAAATGCAAAGACACTGCTCCGAACCACCACGTATTCTGTTGCTGAAGTTGCGTCAATTGTTGGGTATGATAACCCACTATATTTCAGCAGACTGTTCAAAAAGCAAACGGGACTCCCACCATCTGAGTTCTGGAATACAGAAACAATGTTTTTCATATAAAATAAAATGTTGCCATCCAAAAAGTAGAGGGCGTATATAACTACCCATATATCCCTTCTGCTTTTTTAATCTCTTTTAATAATTTGGAGAAATCTGTTTAAATGGATAACGCATCATTAAAAATGTCATAATCAATATTCCCACATATTCAATAACAGCAACGTTCTGTTGACATATTGCGCCAATTATCATCACTACTGTAAGTATAATAAGCAATATCATTAGTGTATATTTGATTGTAATTCTGCAAAATTTTTTTCTTTAAGTTTTCTACTGTTTCATCATTTGATAAATTCATAAAGTTTCCCTTCCATTATATTACCATTCTTATATTTCTATTTTATACTTGTTCTCATGCATTTCACATGTTAAAATTCTTATTGTTAACTCTTCACTTTTATTTATATAAAAAGGAACAAGATATAATGAGCAATATACTAATTATTGATGATGATATTGATTTATGTAATTTAATGAAACATTGCGTTTTTAATGAAGGCTTTACTCCATTGGTAGCACATACTAAACAGGAAGCATTTTCTATCCTTAGTGCATCTTCTAGCGTAATTTCTTTAGTAAGCCTAGATATTATGCTCCCCGACGGGAGTGGATTAGAAATCTTATCCCATATTCATAACAATTGGAATTTTCCAGTAATTATGGTAACAGCCAAAGACAGTCTAGAGGACAAAGTTATCGGATTACGCCTAGGTGCAGATGATTATTTAACTAAACCCTTTAATTTAAAAGAACTTGAAGCACGAATTAATGCTCTGACTAGGCGATATAAATTAAACATATCTCCCTCTGATAGTGAAAATAATTTATTACAGTTTAACACAATCTCAATAGATAGGGCTACTAGAAGTGTAATTTGCAATGATACAAACGTCACTCTAACTGGCAGAGAATTTGACATTCTATTGTATTTATCTTCAAGCCCTAATACAGTTTATACAAAAAAGCAAATATATGAATCCGTTTGGCAAGAAGAGTATTTTTACGATGATGGAATTCTAATGTCCATTATTTGTAAAATCCGCAAAAAGTTAAAAGATTGTAGTCCTAATATCAATTACATTGAAACAGTACATGGTATAGGATATCGATTTAATAAGGAGGCATAATTATCATGAGAGAGTATGAAACTTTTTCTGTAAATAATGTTTTAGAAGGTCTTCTATGGTAAA